>Ga0224500_10000037_pt1 | contig 87668 bp, 88 predicted proteins | sample SF_Oct11_sed_USG_FD_168126 | JGI IMG/M metagenome (GOLD analysis project Ga0224500, IMG submission 168126) | Sediment microbial communities from San Francisco Bay, California, United States - SF_Oct11_sed_USGS_4_1 | ecosystem: Environmental > Aquatic > Marine > Sediment | place: USA: California...
TGGCACACGAACTTCATCGGCAGGGCCTCGGCCGGCACGATCTCCTCGCGCACGAAGTTGGTCACCGGGTACTCGGCCGTCGGAATGAGATAGAGGTCGCGGTCCTCGAGCTTGAACAGGTCACCCTTGAACTTGGCCAGGCTCGACACCCCGTCGGCGCAGGCGCCGGTCACCATGTAGGGCGTGTACACCTCCGTGTAGCCGTGCTCCTGCGTATGCACGTCGAGCATGAACTGCGCGAGCGCGCGGTGCAGGCGCGCCAGGCCGCCTTTCATCACGGCGAAGCGCGCGCCGGCGAGCCTGGCGCCGGTCTCGAAATCCAGGCCGAGCGGCGTGCCGACGTCCACGTGATCCTTGGGCGCGAAGTCGAACGTGCGCGGCGTGCCCCAGCGGCGCACCTCGACGTTCTGCTCCGCGGAGCTCCCGTGCGGGACGCTCTCGTGCGGGAGATTCGGGATGAGCGAGACGAACTCGCGCAGCTGCGCCTGCAGCGTCTCGTTCTCGACTTCCATCTGCCTGAGGCGCTCGCCGAGGCCCGCCGCCTCGGCCATCAGCACCGCCGCCGCGGTCTCGTCCTTCTTCGCCTTCGCCTGCCCGACTTGCTTGGAGAGCGCGTTGCGCTCGGCCTGCAGTTGCTCGGTCGCGGTTTGTACGCGCTTGCGTGACTCCTCGAGCGCCCCGAATTCGGAGAGATCGAGCCGGAAGCCACGGGCGGCGAGCCGCCGCGCGACGCCATCGGCGTCGCTTCGGAGAAGGTAAACATCGATCATCAGTGGATGTGCAGCATGAGGTACCCGCTCAAAGTGCCTTTCGTGGAGCAAAACCCGCGCGACTCGGTGGCGCACAGCTCCCGCCGCCAGCGCGGGTCATCGAGGAACCTCGTGTTGAGCCGCAACTCGGCGCCGGCACCGACCTTTGACCCGCTGCACCCGGACACCGAGCCGGTCACCCTGCTGCCCGTCAGCGTGGTGGAGCCCTTCCAGCCGCCACAGTTGCCGATCAGCGTAGAGCCGACGATCGCGGTTTCGCCGGAAACGTTGCGATTGCTGGCATAGTCTCCCCCCGCCGCAACGCTGCTCTTTATCTTTACGGAGTCGCACGTGCCATTGCCCTCGGCAAAAAAGCCGCGCGGCGAGTTGACGATCACGGACCGGTCGAAGACGGCATTCCTGGCCGAGACGTGGCAGTTGACCCCAAGGCCACCGAGGTGCTCGGAGCCGGGCGGCTTGAGCCCGTCGATCAGTACGCACCCGGCGCAGGACACATCGTTCGAGTTGTAGAACGCCAGTCCGGCATTCGGTTCGACCTTCCCCGAGCAATCCTCGTTCCAGCCGCCATCCGGCCGGAAAACGGAATCCTCCACCTTGACGCCGGAGGACTGATACACGAGAAGCAGGTATCGCCCGCCCTTTCCGTAGAAGGCGCTCCTGCGGACAATCACGTTCTTCACGCCATTGGCCGCCATCGTGTTCACCGTGTTGCCGCAGGGCGGGCCGCCGACGAAGCTCATGTCCTCGTAGGTGCCGTTCGAGGCGAGCTGCTTCTCTCCGGAATTGCGCACCACGATTCCGCGGAAGGTGAGGTTCTCGCCAGGTCTGAACGATCCTGTAAAGGTCACCATGCCGGGGTTCTGCGCCGAGATCAGCGAGCCTGCGGGGAAAGTGCTCGGCGTTACGCTCTGCGTGTACGTACCGTCGCAAAGGGGCTTGGACACGTCCGCAAACGAGGATGAGCAGCCAGCGCCGGGCACTGGAGCCGGTGCCGCGACGGGCACGGGTGGAACAGGCTCTTGCTCCTCCACCAGCGCGCAGCCGAACATCACCAGCGCCGGAGCCAGCAGCGCCAGCAGCAGACGTCCGTGTTGCCGAACATCGATCATTTGTCCCTCGCACGTGCCTCGACGTTGCGCCGCCGCAGCTCCTCGAGCTTCTCCCGGATCCTCTGCTCGAGCCCGCGCTCCGTCGGCCGGTACCACTCGACCGCCGGCATGCCCTCGGGAAAGTAGTTCTCGCCCGCCGCGAAGGCGTCCGCCTCGTCGTGCGCGTAGCGGTAGTCCCTGCCGTAGCCCAGGCCCTTCATCAGCTTGGTGGGCGCATTGCGGATGTGCAGCGGCACTGGCCGCGTGGCGTCCTCCGAGACGAAATCGCGCGCCGCATTATAGGCGTTGTACACCGCGTTCGACTTCGCGGCGACGGCGAGGTACAGCACCGCTTGCGCGAGCGCGAGCTCGCCTTCGGGAGAGCCGAGGCGCTCGTAGGTCTGCGCCGCCTCGAGCGCCAGCGTCAGCGCGCGCGGGTCGGCGAGCCCCACGTCCTCCACCGCCATGCGAATGAGGCGCCGCGCGAGATACAGCGGATCGGCGCCGCCGTCGAGCATACGCACCAGCCAGTAAAGGGACGCGTCGGGATCGGAGCCGCGCACCGCCTTGTGCAGCGCCGAGATCTGGTCGTAGAACTGCTCGCCGCCCTTGTCGAAACGCCGCAGGTTCTTCGCCAGCGTGGACTCCAGGAACGCGGCGTCGACGACGTCTTGCGGTCTCGCGTTCTGCAGGATCTCGACCGCGTTCAGCAGCCGGCGCGCATCGCCGTCGGCGAAGCCGATGAGCCGCGTGCGCGCGCCCTCGTCCGCCTCCAGGCCGGTGCGCCCAAGGAGCATGCCCAGGTCCTCCGGCGACAGCGGCTCCAGCACGTAGACGGTGGCGCGCGACAGCAGCGCCGAGTTCACTTCGAACGAGGGATTCTCGGTGGTGGCGCCGATGAAGGTGAACAGGCCCTTCTCCACGTAGGGCAGGAACGCGTCCTGCTGCGCCTTGTTGAAGCGGTGCACCTCGTCGACGAACAGGATCGTGCGCCGCCCGCGCGAGGCGAGCGCGTGCTCGGCCTGGCTCACCGCATCGCGGATGTCCTTCACGCCCGAGAGCACCGCGGAGAGCGCGATGAACTCCGCGTCGAAGGCATGCGCCATCAGGCGCGCGAGCGTGGTCTTGCCCGTGCCCGGCGGCCCCCACAGGATCATCGAGTGCGGCTTGCCCGACTGGAAGGCGAGCCGCAGGGGCTTCCCCGGCCCGAGCAGGTGCTTCTGGCCGAGCACCTCGTCGATGGATCGCGGGCGCAGCCGCTCGGCCAGCGGCGCCAAGGGCGACGCTCCTTCGGGCGCGACCGGCGCCGGCGCGCCGAACAGCTCACTCGCCGAGGACATCGGCGCCCTTGGGCGGACTGAAACGGAAGTCCCCCGGGTCGAGGCGCGGGTTGCGCACGAAGCGGCTGAACTGCAGCAGCGTCGTCTGCCCGAAATGGTCCTGGAGCTCCATCGCCTCGACGCCGTCGCGGCCCATCCCCAGGCGGATGCGCTCGAAGCCCGAGTCGCGGTCGCGCGGCCGGGCCTCCAGCCACTCCAGGCCGGCCACCGGGCCGACGTTCGACAGCTCGAAGGCGCGCTCCACGTCCTTGTCCCCGGCGAGCAGCGCCGCCGGCGTCGAGCCGAGCGCCTTGCCCATCGAGCGCACGGTCACCTGGTTGAGATCCGGGTCGTGGATCCACACGCGCGTGCCGTCGCCGACGATCAGCTGCTCGTAGGGCACGCGGATCTGCCAGCGGAAGCGCCCCGGGCGCTGGAAGGCGAAGGTGCCGCTCGAGGCCTGCACCAGCCGCTTCTCCCCGTCGTAGACCTTCTGCTCGAACTCGGTGCGCGCGCTTTGCGTCTCGCGCACGAACGCACGGAAGCGCTCCAGCGCATCCGCCCACGCGAGCGCGGGGACGGACAGCAGCAGCGCCAGCAGCAGCGCGCGCACGCTACTCCGCCCTCGCCGGCACCAGGACTTCGCGATTGCCGTTGGACTGCATCGGCGACACGAGCCCGGCGCGCTCCATGTCCTCGATCAGGCGCGCGGCGCGGTTGTAGCCGATGCGCAGGTGGCGCTGCACGAGCGAGATCGACGGCCGGCGCGTGCGCAGCACGATCTCCACCGCCTGGTCGTAGAGCGCGTCCTTCTCGCCGCCCTCGCCGCCCGCGCCGTTGCCGCCGGGCTCCTCGCCCACGCCGGGATCGAGCACGTCCTCGAGGTACTCCGGCGAAGCGAGCGACTTCAGGTGATCGACCACCCGGTGCACTTCGTGGTCGCCGACGAAGGCGCCATGCACGCGCTGCGCAAGCCCGGTCCCGGCCGGCAGGTAAAGCATGTCGCCCGCGCCGAGCAGCGCCTCCGCGCCCTGCTGGTCGAGGATGGTGCGCGAGTCGACGCGGCTCGCCACCTGGAAGGCGATGCGCGTCGGGATGTTGGCCTTGATCAGGCCGGTGATCACGTCCACCGACGGGCGCTGCGTGGCCACGATCAGGTGGATGCCCGAGGCGCGCGCCTTCTGCGCGAGGCGCGCCACCAGCTCCTCGACCTTCTTGCCCACCACCATCATCAGGTCGGCGAGCTCGTCGATCACCACCACGATGTAGGGCAGCGGCGCGAGCGGCTGCGGGGCGCCCGAGTCGATGGTCGCCGGGTCCTCGAGCGGCTTGCCGTGCTTCTCGGCCTCGAGCACCTTGTGGTTGAAGCCCGAGAGGTTGCGCACGCCGACCCACGACATCAGCTTGTAGCGCCGCTCCATCTCCGCCACGCACCAGGAAAGCGCGTTCGCGGCCTGCTTCATGTCGGTGACCACCGGCGCGAGCAGGTGCGGGATGTCCTGGTACACCGAGAGCTCGAGCATCTTCGGGTCGACGAGAATCAGGCGCACGTGGCGCGGCTCGGCCTTGTAGAGCAGCGACAGGATCATGGCATTCAGCGCGACCGACTTGCCCGAACCGGTGGTGCCGGCCACCAGCAGGTGCGGCATCTTCTGCAGGTCGACGACCACCGGGTTGCCGGCGATGTCCTTGCCCAGCGCCAGCGCGAGCGGCGAGTGCATCTCGGCGTACACCTCCGAGCCGAGGATCTCCGCTAGGCGCACCGTCTGCCGGTTCGGGTTGGGGATTTCCAGGCCCATGCACGACTTGCCGGGAATGGTCTCCACCACGCGGATCGACACGACCGACAGGGCGCGCGCCAGGTCCTTCACCAGATTGACGATCTGGCTGCCCTTGACGCCCACCGCGGGCTCGACCTCGTAGCGCGTGATCACCGGCCCCGGATAGGCGGCCAGCACCTTCACCGCGACGCCGAAGTCGGAGAGCTTCTTTTCGATGAGGCGCGAGGTGAATTCCAGCGTCTCCAGGGCGATGGACTCGGACTCGTGCCCGCCCTCGTCCAGCAGCTTGACGGGCGGCAGCGGCGTATCGGGCAGGTGATCGAAGAGCGGCGCCTGCTTCTCCTTCTGCACGCGCTCGGACTTGCGGATCTCGGGCGGCGGCGGGGCGATGACCAGCGGCGGATGCTCTTCCTCCCTGCGGCGCTCCGCCTCGACGACGTGCTCGCGCTCCTCGCGGGCGATCTCCCCCGCGCGCCGGTCCGCGCGCCCTTCCCAGGCGCGACGCGCCAGCGCCGCGCCGCTCTCCAGCAGCGCGCCGGTCGCCTCGGCCACCGCCAGCCAGGACACGCCCGTGAACAGGCTGAAGCCCACCGCCGCCAGCGTCAGCAGCACGAGCGTCGCGCCCGTGAAGCCGAGCAGCCGCGCGGCGAGCCCGCCGATGGCTGCGCCGAGCATGCCGCCGGGCGCAAGCGGCAGCGCGACGGCGAGCGAATGCAGGCGCAGCGCCTCGAGCGCGGCGCTGGCCAGCAGCAGCAGCGCGAAGCCGCCGAGGGCGATGGCGAGCGGCCGGCGGTCGATGAGCACGCTGCGCTCGAGCCGCCGGTAGCCCCAGGCGACGCCCACCAGGCAAAGCGCCACCCACCAGTACGCCGAGATGCCGAACAGATACAGCAGCAGATCCGCGATCCACGCGCCGGCGCGGCCGCCCGCGTTCTGGATGGCGGCATCCCGCGCGCTGTGCGACCAGCCGGGGTCGCCGCGATCGAAGGTCAGGAAGATCAGCGCCAGGTAGCCGGCGAGCCCCGCGAGCACCAGCCAGCGGGCCTCGCGCAACAGGCCGGCGAGCTTGGCGGGAAGGGGCGCTGCTGTGGGTTTCGGCGCGGCTGCCATCGCGGCCCGGGGGTCCGCGAATCTTACCGCAGCGACGCCGCCCTCACTCGGGCGGCGCGATGGTGTCGCGCAGCACGATGCTCGAGCCGCGCATCTCGATGTAGCCGCCGGTCTGCAGGTCCTTCATGACGCGGCTGACCATCTCGCGCGAAGCGCCGATCATCTTGGCGATGTCCTGCTTGGGCAGGCGCTTGGTGACCATCTTCTGGCCGTCCACGGTCTCGGCCATGTCGAGCAGCAGCCGCGCGACGCGCCCATAGACGTCCAGCAGCGCCAGGCTGCCGATCTTGCGATCGGCCTCGCGCAGCCGGCGCACCAGGCCGCGCATGACGCCGATCGCCATGTCGGCGTTGTCCACCATGCACTTCTTGAAGTCGCGGCGCGTCAGCACCAGCAGCTCGCAGGGCTCGATGGCCACCACGCTCGCCGAGCGCGGCGCGTCGTCGATCAGGCCCATCTCGCCGAAGAACTCGCCGCCGGAGAGGATGGCGAGGATCACTTCCTTGCCCTCGGCGTCGCTCATCATCACCTTGAAGCGGCCCGAAAGGATGATGTACAGGGAGTCGGTCGGGTCGCCGGCGGCGATGATGATCGAGCCGCGCGACGCGCTGCGCCGCGTGACCAGCGTGGCGAGCGTGCGCAACTGCTCGTCGGGGAAGCTCGCGAAGAGCGGCACCGTGCGCAGGATCGCGGGGGAGACTGTGGTCGCCATGGTCCGTGTGTTCTCGGCTATGGTAGCAAAACTGCCGGAAGACGTACGCCGGACGGCGCTTTCCCCGGCATCTGACCATTCCGCCTCCCCTTGTTAACTATAATGCCAGCCCCAATCCAGCCCGGCAGCGGCATGACCACGCGCCACCACCGCCTCATCATCCTCGGCTCCGGCCCGGCCGGCTACACCGCGGCCGTCTACGCCGCGCGCGCCAACCTCAAGCCCGTGCTCATCACGGGGCTGGCGCAGGGCGGCCAGCTGATGAGCACCACCGACGTCGACAACTGGCCGGCCGATGCCGGCGGCGTGCAGGGCCCGGAGCTGATGGAGCGCTTCCAGAAGCACGCCGAACGCTTCGAGACCGAGCTGGTGCTCGACCAGGTCAGCGGCGTTGAGCTGGACAAGCGCCCGTTCGTGCTGCACGGCGACGCCGGCACCTACACCTGCGACGCGCTCATCGTCGCCACGGGCGCCTCGGCGAAATACCTCGGTCTGCCCTCGGAAGCGCGCTACATGGGCAAAGGCGTGTCGGCCTGCGCCACCTGCGACGGCTTCTTCTTCAGGAACCAGGACGTGGCGGTCATCGGCGGCGGCAACACTGCGGTGGAGGAGGCGCTGTACCTCGCCAACCTGTGCCGCAAGGTGACGCTCGTGCACCGGCGCGACAAGTTCCGGGCCGAGAAGATCATGGTGGACAAGCTGATGAAGCGCGTCGCGGAAGGCAAGATCGAGCTCGAGCTGGGCATGACGCTCGAGGAAGTGCTGGGCGATGCCAACGGCGTCACCGGCGTGCGCCTGCGCAGCGTACAGGGCGATGCCACCAAGGAACTTGGCGTGACGGGACTGTTCATCGCCATCGGCCACACGCCCAACACGCAGATCTTCGCCGGCCAGCTGGCGATGGAGAACGGCTACATCGTCACGCGCGCCGGGCGCGACGGCGGCCATACGGCGACCAGCGTGCCCGGGGTGTTCGCCGCGGGCGACGTGCAGGACCACGTCTACCGCCAGGCGGTGACCAGCGCGGCCACCGGCTGCATGGCGGCGCTCGACGCCGAGAAGTACCTCGACCGGCAGAGCGCCTGAGGCCGGCCGGTGGCCGACGGCGACGACCTCGACGCGCTCCGGCAGGCGCTCGCCGGCGTCCAGCCGCTGGCGCAGCCGCGCCGCCAGGCCCTGCGCGCTTCTCCGCCGCCGCCGGTACCCGCGCAGACGCGGCGCGACGAGCGCGCGGCGCTCGCCGAGAGCCTGCACGGGCCGGTCAGCGAGGAGGACGCGCTCGAATCGGGCGTCGAGCTGACCTACCTGCGCGAGGGCGTATCCCGGCTCGCCCTGCGCCGCCTGCGGCGCGGACACTGGGTGGTGCAGGACGCGCTCGACCTGCACGGCATGAACCGCGTCGAGGCCGCGGAGCAGGTGGCGCGCTTCCTGCGCGCCGCCGCGCACCGCGGCCTGCGCTGCGTGCGCATCGTGCACGGCAAGGGCCTGGGATCGCGCAACCGCGAGCCGGTGCTCAAGGGCAAGCTGCGCGCCTGGCTCGCGCCGCGCGATGAGGTCTTGGCGTTCTGCCAGGCGCCGCCCGCGGAAGGCGGCAGCGGAGCGCTGCTCGTGCTGCTGAAGGGCCGCTAGATCGCGGCTTCGTTGGTCTCGCCGGTGCGGATGCGCACCACGTGCTCGACGGAGGTGACGAAGATCTTGCCGTCGCCGATCTTGCCGGTGCGCGCGGACTTGACGATCGCCTCAATCGCCGCCTCGACCTGCTTGTCCGGCACCACCACCTCGATCTTCACCTTGGGCAGGAAGTCCACGACGTACTCGGCGCCGCGGTAGAGCTCGGTGTGGCCCTTCTGGCGGCCGAAGCCCTTCACCTCGGTCACGGTCAGGCCGGTGACCCCGACCTCGGACAGCGCCTCGCGCACCTCGTCCAGCTTGAACGGCTTCACGACGGCTTCGATCTTCTTCATGCCAGGTCCTCCCGGGATGCGGCCCTCATTATAGCGACAGGTCGCCCGCGTCGCGGTAGCGCGAGGTGATCGGGTAGCGCCAGTCCTTGCCGAAGCCGCGCAGCGTGATGCGCACCCCGGGCGGCGCCTGGCGGCGCTTGTACTCGCTCTTGCGGATCAATTCGACCACGCGGCGCACGTCCGCCGGCGCGTAGCCCTGGGCGACGATCTCGCGCGGCGCGCGGCTCTGCTCCAGATAGGCCTCGACAATGCCGTCCAGCACGTCGTAGGGCGGCAGGCTGTCCTGGTCGGTCTGGTCCGCGCGCAGCTCCGCCGACGGCGCGCGCGCGATGATGTTCTCCGGGATGATGTCGGACAGCGTGTTGCGGTAGCGCGCCAGCCGCCAGACCAGCGTCTTGTACAGGTCCTTGATCACCGCGAAGCCGCCCGCCATGTCGCCGTACAGCGTGGCGTAGCCCACCGCCATCTCCGACTTGTTGCCGGTGGTCAGCACGATCGAGCCGAACTTGTTCGACAGCGCCATCAGCAGCGTGCCGCGCACGCGCGCCTGCAGGTTCTCCTCGGCGACGTCCGCTGCGCGGCCGGCGAACTGCGGCGCCAGCGCCGCGACGAACGCCTCGAACACGGGCTGGATGGGGATGATGTCGTAGCGCACCCCCACGCGCCGCGCCATCTCGGCGGCGTCGTCCAGGCTCATCTGCCGCGTGTACTGCGAAGGCATCATCACCGCGCGCACGCGCTCCGGCCCGAGCGCGTCGCAGGCCACGGCGAGCGTCAGCGCCGAGTCCACGCCGCCCGAAAGGCCGATCAGCGCTGCCGGAAAGCCGTTCTTCGTCAGGTAGTCGCGCGTGCCGAGGCACAGCGCCCGGTAGACTTCCGCCTCCAGCGGCAGCTCGGGCGCCACCGCGCCCGGCAGCGGCTGCGCGCCGTCGAACGCGAAGATCTCCAGCGCCTCCTCGAAAAACGGCGCCTGCCGCACCAGCGCGCCGCGCGCATCCAGCACGAAGGAGGCGCCGTCGAACACCAGCTCGTCCTGCCCGCCGACCAGGTTCACCGCCACCATCGGCATCGCCGCGTCGCGGATCCATTCGCGGAACACGCCCAGCCGCGTCGCCTGCTTGCGCTTGTGGTAGGGCGAGGCGTTGATGGTGAGCGCCACCTGCGCGCCTGCCGCGCGCAGCGCCGCCGGCACGCGCCCGAACCACACGTCCTCGCAGATGGCGAGCCCGAAGCGCACCCCGCGCAGCTCGAACACGCAGGCCTCCTGCCCGGCGTCGAAATAGCGCTTCTCGTCGAACACGTCGTAGTTGGGCAGCTCGCGCTTGCGCGCGACGGCGGCGATGCGCCCGTCGCGCAGCAGTGCCGCCGCGTTGTAGCGCCTGCCGTCGGCCGCGAGCTCCGGGTAGCCCACGACCAGCGCAGTGCCCGCGGTGCGCGGCGCGAGGCTCTCCAGCTCGCGTCGGCAAGCGCGCAGGAAGCTCTCGCGCAGCACCAGGTCCTCCGGCGGATAGCCGCACAGCGAGAACTCCGGCGTGAGCACCAGGTGCGCGCCGGCGGCGCGCGCGCGCTCGGTGAATTCGAGGATGCGCGCGGCGTTGCCGGGGAGGTCGCCTACGGTGCAGTTCATCTGCGCCGCGGCGATCAGGATGCGGTCGGACATCGCGGCAATTCTATAATGCGGCCATGGCGACGAACGATTCCCTGCGCGTCGCCGAGTCGCTCGCCGGCGTGCCCGCGGCCGACTGGAACGCCCTCGCCGGCGCCAATCCCTTCGTGCGGCACGCGTTCCTCGACGCGCTGCTGGACACCGGCTGCGCCAGCGCGCGCACCGGCTGGCAGCCGCAGTTCCTGCTGCTGGAGCGCGCCGGGCGGCTCGCCGGCGCGATGCCGCTGTTCGTCAAGACGCACTCGCGCGGCGAGTACGTGTTCGACTGGGCCTGGGCCGACGCCTACGAGCGGCACGGCCTCGCCTACTACCCGAAGCTGATCGGCGCCGTGCCGTTCACGCCAGTGCGCGGCCCGCGCCTGCTGGCCGCGGATGAGAGCGCGTGCGAGACTTTGGCGCGCGCCGCGCTCGCCGCGGCGCGCGAGTTCTCCTCGCTGCACGTACTGTTCGCGCCCGACGCGCAGGCGCGCGCGCTCGAGGCACAGGGCATGATGCTGCGCCGCACGGTGCAGTTCCACTGGCAGAACGCCGGCTACGCCGACTTCGAGGCGTTCCTGGCGCGCATGTCGCACCAGCGGCGCAAGAACATCCGCCAGGAGCGCCGGCGCGTGCGCGCGGCGGGCGTGCACTTGCGCTGGCTGCGCGGCGCCGAGGTCGAGGAGCGCGACTGGCAGTTCTTCCACCGTTGCTACGCGAGCACTTACGCCGCGCACGGCCAGCGCCCATACCTCAGCCTGGAGTTCTTCCTGCGCATCGGCGCGACGATGCCGGAGCACCTGCTGCTGGTGGTCGCCGAGCGCGGCGGCGCGCCGATCGCGGCGGCGCTCGACATGATCGGGGGCGACACGCTCTACGGCCGCTACTGGGGAGCGCTGGAGCACGTGCCCCTGCTGCACTTCGAGGCCTGCTACTACCAGGCGATCGAGTACGCCATCGCGCAGGGACTGGCGCGCTTCGAGGGCGGCGCGCAGGGCGAGCACAAGCTGTTCCGCGGGCTGCTGCCGGTGGAGACGCTGTCGGCGCACTGGCTGGCGCACCCGCGCTTCGCGCAGGCGGTCGAGGACTACCTGACGCGCGAGGCGCAGGGCATCGCGCGCTACGTGAACGAGCTAAACGAGCACACGCCCTTCAAAGTATGATGACCGCGAGGGAGGGAACGACATGAGGCTCAAGGACAAGGTGGCGCTCGTCACGGGCGCGGGATCGGGTTTCGGCGCGGGCATCGCGCGGCGCTTCGCCGAGGAAGGCGCGCGGCTGATCGTCAACGACATCAACGCCGAGGGCGGCACGCGCATCGCCAAGGAGGTGGGTGGCGAGTTCGTGCAGGCAGACGTCTCGAAGGGCGCCGACTGGGCGAAGCTGGTCGGCGCGGCCACCGGCAGGTTCGGCCGGCTCGACGTCGTCGTCAACAACGCCGGCTGGACCCATCGGCGCAAGCCGTACCTGGAGGTCAGCGAAGCCGAGTTCGACAAGGTGTACGCCATCAACGTGAAGAGCATCTACCTGTCCGCGCTGCACGCGCTGCCGGCGATGAAGAAGCAGGGCGGCGGCTGCTTCGTCAACATCGCCTCCACCGCCGGGCTGCGTCCCCGCCCCGGCCTGACCGTGTACAACAGCTCCAAGGGCGCGGTCATCCTGATGTCCAAGTCCATGGCCGCGGAATTCGGCCCGGACAAGGTGCGGGTGAACTGCGTGAATCCCGTGTTCAGCCCCGAGACGGCGTTGTCGGCCGATTTCGCCGGCGGCGCGGTGACCGAGGAAGCCAAGAAGGCGTTTCTCGCCACGATTCCGCTGGGACGCTTCTCCACGCCGCTCGACGTGGCCAATGCCTGCCTGTACCTCGCCTCGGACGAGGCGGCGATGATCTCGGGGAGCTGTATCGAGGTCGACGGCGCGCGCTGCGTGTGAGAACCACGATGCGCTGCTGCGCAGGAAAGACGTGCGCGGCAGCGCCCTACTTTCAGAAAGGGCTCTAGGCCCTCTTCAGACCGCCCAGCAGGGCCGCGACCTGCGGCCGGCGGCGCTTGGACTGCTGGGAAGATTCCTCGGCTTTTGGCGCAGCCGCGGCAGGCGCCGCGCTGGGTTCGTAGGGCTTGGAGAAGATGGGATCGCCCTGCGGACGCTGCGGCCTGGGCGCCGCCGGCCGCGGCGCCGTAGCACGCGGCGCCTCGCCGCGGCGCGACGCAGGACGCGACTCCCTGCCCATCAGCGTCGCCGCCGTGCCGCCGTCGGGCTGGAACCCCGGCACCAGCACGCGATCGATCTTCTTCTTGATCAGGCGCTCGATCGCGGCGAGCGCCTCCATGTCCGGGGGCGCCACCAGCGAGATCGCCTCGCCCGTCAAGCCGGCGCGGCCGGTGCGACCGATGCGGTGCACGTAGTCCTCGGGCGAGTGCGGGATGTCGAAGTTGATCACCTGCGGCAGCCCTTCGATGTCCAGGCCGCGCGAGGCGACGTCGGTCGCCACCAGCACGGTGGACTTGCCGGCCTTGAAGTTCTCCAGCGCCACCAGGCGCTCGGCCTGCGACTTGTCGCCGTGGATGGCGTCGGCGTGGATGCGATCCTTGCGCAGCTGGTGCGCCAGGCGATTCGCGCCGATGCGCGTGCCGCAGAACACCAGCACCTGCTGCAGATTGCGCGTCTGGACCAGGTAAGAGAGCAGCTCGCGCTTCTTCTCGCGTGCTACCGGGTGCACCACGTGCGTGACGAGGTCGGCCACCGCGTTGCGCGCCGCGATCTGCACCTCCGCCGGATTGCGCAGCAGCGACTTCACCAGGGTGCGGATCTCGTCGGGAAATGTGGCGGAGAACAGCAGGTTCTGCCGCTCCTTGGGCAGCAGCGCGATGATGCGCCGGATGTCAGGCAGGAAGCCCATGTCCAGCATGCGGTCGGCTTCGTCGAGCGTCAGGATGCCGACCTGGTTGAGCATCACCGTCTTGCTCTGCACATGGTCGAGCAGCCGCCCCGGCGTCGCCACCAGGACCTCGACGCCGCGGCGCAGCTCGCGGATCTGCGCGTCCATGTCGGCGCCGCCGTAGACCACGGCGCTTCTCAGCGGCAGGTGCTTGCCGTACTCCTTGAAGCTCTGCTCGACCTGGATCGCCAGCTCGCGCGTCGGCGTCAGCACCAGCACGCGCACCGGGTGCCGCGCGGGAGAGGCGCTGGTGCTGGCCTGCGGCGCGAGGCGCTGCAGGATCGGCAACGCGAAGGCCGCGGTCTTGCCGGTTCCCGTCTGCGCGCCCGCCATGAGGTCGCGCCCCGCGAGCACCAGCGGGATCGCCTGCTCCTGCACGGGCGTGGGTTGCTCGTAACCGAGTTCGCGGACCGCCTGGGCGAGCGGCGGGATGAGGCCGAGCTGATCGAAGGAAGAACTTGCCAAGGACGCGAATTATACTCCGTTCTCCCGCATGATTCTGCTGCGCAATCTCGCCGTTTCCCGGGGGCCGCACGAGCTCTTCTCGGGCGTGTCGCTGACCATCGAGCGCGGCTGGCGCGTGGGCCTGGTGGGTGCCAACGGCAGCGGCAAGTCGAGCCTGCTCGCGCTGCTCGCCGGCGAGCTCGCGTCCGACGCGGGCGACTGCGAGATCCAGCCCGGCACGCGGCTGGCGCGCGTCGAGCAGGAAGCGCCGGCGCTCGAGCGCATCGTCCTCGATTACCTCCTCGACGCGGACCGCGAGCTGCGCGCGGCGCAAGGCGAGATCGCGGCGGCCGAGGCGAGCGGCGACGGCGAGGCGATCGCGCACGCGCACGAGCGTCATGCACATGCCGGCGGCTACACGGCGGCGGCGCGCGCGCAGGCGCTGCTCGCGGGCCTGGGTTTCGCGCCGGGAGACGCCGCGCGCGCGGTGCGCGAGTTCTCCGGCGGCTATCGCATGCGCCTGAACCTGGCGCGCGCGCTGATCGCGCCCTCCGACCTGCTGCTGCTAGACGAGCCCACCAACCACCTCGACCTCGACACCATCCTCTGGCTCGAGGGCTGGCTGCGGGCGTACGAGGGCACGATCATCGTCGTGTCACATGACCGGGATTTCCTCGACCGGGTGTGCGATCGCACGCTCGCCATCCTACCGGGGGGCGTGGTACGCCTGTACGACGGCGGCTACTCGCGCTTCGAGCAGGCGCGCGCCGTCGAGCTCGAGCAGCAGTACGCCGCGGCCGCGCGGCAGGACCGCGAGATCCGCCGCATCACCGCCTTCGTGGAGCGCTTCCGCGCCAAGGCCACCAAGGCGCGCCAGGCGCAGAGCCGGCTGAAGCGGCTGGAGCGCATGGCGCGCGTCGCGCCGGTGGTTGCGGCGGACGCCTACCACTTTCAGTTCGAGGAGCCCGAGCGCCAGCCCGAGCGCATCGTGGCACTGCACGACGTCGCCGCGGGCTACGACGGCCGCCCGGTCCTGTCCGGGGTGGAGCTCGCCCTCACCAGCGCCGACCGCGTCGCGGTGATCGGCGCCAACGGCAACGGCAAGACCACGCTGATCAAGCTGCTGGCCGGCGAGCTCGCCCCGCTCGCGGGCGAGCGCATCGAGGCGCGCGACCTGGTCATCGGCTACTTCGCGCAGCATCAGGTCGAGCTGCTGCGCGCCGACGAAACCCCGCTCGCCATGATGACGCGCCTTTATCGTGGCGAGCGCGAGCAGGCGCTGCGCGACTTCCTCGGGCGCTTCGGCTTCGCCGGCGAGCGCGCCGAGCGGCCGATCGGGCCGCTGTCGGGCGGCGAGAAATCGCGCCTCGCGCTGGCGGCGCTCATCAAGCGCCGGCCCAACCTGCTGCTGCTCGACGAGCCCACCAATCACCTCGACCTGGAGATGCGGCGCTCGCTCGCCATCGCGCTGCAGAGCTACTCCGGGGCGCTGGTGATCGTTTCGCACGACCGGAGCCTGCTGGCCGCCTGCGCCGACCGCATCCTGGTGGTGGCCGACGGCCGCGTGCGCGAGTTCGACGGCGACCTGGACGACTACCGGCAGCTGCGGCTGAAGGAAGGACGCGCCGTCCGCGAGGCGGCGCCGCGCTCCTCGCGCAAGGACGAGCGCCGCGCCGAGGCCGAGGCGCGCGCCGGCCTCAAGCAGCGGTTGCGGCCGCTGGAGAAGCAGCTCGCCGCGATCGAGGCGCAGCTCGCGACGCTGGCGAAGGAGATCGGGTCGATCCGCAGCGCGCTCGCCGATCCGGCGCTGTACGCGAACCCGGACAAGGACAAGGTGGCGGAACTGTCGAAGGCGGAGGCGCGGCTTGCCGAGGCGCTGGCGCACGCCGAGGAGGACTGGCTGCACGCCTCGGCGCGCCTCGAGGCGCTGCGCGCGGAGGACCCGGCTAGTTGATCGTGCGTCCGGCGCGCGGCTCTTCGGCCGGCGGCGCCTCGGCGCCGGGCAGCTTGAGCTCCAGGTCCCAGCCGCTTTTCTTCACCGCCGCCTGCAGCAGGCGGCAGAGCGAATGCAGGAGCACCGAATCGAGCGTCAGGGTGATGCCCTGCCCGCTCGCCGGGTGCAGGGCGAGCACCGGCCGGCCTTTGCGGTCGTGGCCCGTCTGGATGCGACCGAGGAGCAGCGGCTCCTCGCCGAGCGGCGTGCTGCGCGATCCCTTGTCGTAGGCCTTGCTGAAATCCGCCTTGCTCACTGCCTGCTCGTGCTCGATGCCGAGCAGCGCCTTGCGCGCCTCGGGATTGGCCTGCGTGCGGATGCGCGGGCTCGCCTCCTCGGCGAGCTTGACCAGCAGCGGCCAGAGCAGCTTCACGTAGCGGCGCGTGAGCCACAGCCGCAGCTCGACGCCGTCGCTCGCTGCGATCAGCATCAGCAGTCGGTCCTGCTCGGCACTGTAGTCGACCTTGAGCTGCTGCAGCTTCACCGGTGCATGATAGCAATCCATGAGCGAACTCCGCCCGGCGCGCACGGGCGCCGATCTCGACGCAGTGCGCGCGCTGTTCCGCGAATACCAGGCCTGGGTCGCGGAGCCCTGCTGCTTCGCGGGCTTCGAGCGCGAACTGGCTGAATTGCCGGGGGAATACGGACCTCCGGGGGGCCTGCTGCTGCTCGCGCACGAGGACGGAGCGCCGGCCGGTTGCGCCGCGTTGCGCCGGCTGGAAGACGGTGCGGCGGAAATGAAGCGGCTCTACGTGCGCCCGGCGTATCGCGGCCGCGGCCTTGGGCAACGGCTCGTCGAAGCGGTCATCGCCGCGGCGCGCGCCGGCGGCTGCGGCGTGCTGCGCCTCGATTCCCTGCCGAAGATGACCTCCGCGCTGGCGCTTTACGCCGCGCTCGGCTTTGCGCCGCGCGGACCTTACGCCCCTCAGCCGACGCCCGGCGCGCGGTTCTTCGAGCTGCGCCTTTAGCGAGCGCGCCCACGCGCGCCAGCAGCGCCGTCGTCGAGCGCTGGTGCTCGAAGGGGATGGCGTGCACGGCGCCACCGCGCGCCAGCACCCCGGCAGCGCCGACGATGCGCTCCACGGGCCAGTCGCCCCCCTTCACCAGCACCTCCGGGCGGCAAGCTTCGATCAGGCGCGCGGGGGTGTCCTCGTCGAACCACGTCACGGCGTCCACCGATTCGAGCGACGCGATCAGGGCCATGCGGTCCTCGAGCCCGTTCACCGGCCGGCCGGGCCCCTTGCCCAGGCGCCGCGCCGAAGCGTCGCCGTTCAGCGCGACGAGCAGCGACGCGCCCAGCGCGCGCGCGCGGGCGAGATAAGTGACGTGGCCGCGATGCAGCAGGTCGAACACGCCGTTGGTGAACACGAGCGGCCGCGGGGCATTCGCCGCCCAGCGCAGCGCGTCTTGCGGCCGGAGGATCTTGCGCTCGAACGCGGGCGCGCCGGTCGCTACTTGGGCGGCCGGCACAGCTCGTCGCTGGGCGTGCAGTACTCGAACACCTTGACCACCTTGCGCACGCCGCTGGTGGTGCGCGCGATCTCCACGGCGGCGGCGGCTTCCTGCTCGGTGACGACGCCAAGCAGGTAGACGACCGCCGCCTCGGTCACCACCTTGACGTGGAACAGGTTGAATTTGTTGGCGTCCGCGAAGCGCGTCTTCACGGCGGAGGTGATCAGCGCGTCGTTGGAGCGCGAGGTGGTCGACGATACGCCGGCGATCTGCACGTCGTTCACCACGCCGGCGACGTTGGGCACGCCGCGCGCCAAGGCCTCGACGTCGGCGCGCGTCTTCTCGTCGCCCACCTCGCCCGTCAGCAGCAGGTGGCGACTGAAGACGGTCACGTTGACGTGCACGCGGTCGCCGTAGCGGTCGTCGATGCGGTTCGACGCGCGCAGCTGGATGCCGCGGTCCTCCATCTGCGTGGCGGTGGTGCGCCGGTCCTCGGCCGTGGCCACGGCCACGCCGGCGCCGCCGATGATCGCCATCTCCACGCATCCCTGCAGCAGCGGCAGCGCCAACGCGGCGGCCGCAACTGCGCTTCTCCAGGAAGTCATGAGTTCGCTCCGAACAACTGCAAGTCGATGCCGTCGCACAGGCAGTGCAGCACGAGCAGGTGCACCTCCTGGATGCGCATGGTGCGCTCGTGCGGCACGCAGATGTGCACGTCGTCCGCGCCGAGCGCCTCGCCGGTCTTGCCGCCGCCGCGCCCGGTCAGCGCGACCGTGCGCAGCCGCAACTCGCGCGCGGCACGCACCGCGGCGACGACGCTGGGCGAATTGCCGGAGGTCGAGATGGCGAGCAGCACGTCCCCCGGGCGGCCGAGCGCGCGCAACTGCTTCTCGAACACCTGGTCGTAGCTGTAGTCGTTGGCGATCGAGGTCAGATTGGAAGTGTCGGCCGCCAGCGACAGAGCGGCGAGTGGCGGCCGCTCGCGCTCGAAGCGATTCACCAGCTCGGCGGCGAAGTGCTGCGCGTCGGCCGCCGAGCCGCCGTTGCCGCAGGCCAGCACCTTGCCACCCGCGCGCAGCGACGCGCTCATCGCTTCCACCGCGCGCGCGATCGGACCGGCGAGCGGCTGCGCGGCTGCGACCTTGAGCCTGGCGCTGTCGGCGAAGTGCGCGGCGATGCGTTCGGCGAGCGCGGCGTTCTGATCGGCGTGCCCCATGCCCGCAGGATTCTACACGCTGGGCGCGCCTATTCGCCGAAGGCGTCCCGGATCCAGTGGATGCGCGCGGGCGCAAGCGCGTCGAGCAGCAGTACGTCGAAGCGGCAGCTCGCGTCCGGCCGCCCGGCGAGGTAGAGCCGCGCGGCGGCGAGCAGGCGCGCGCGCTTGGCGGCGGTCACGCTCTCGGCCGCCCCGCCGTAGGCGGCGTCGTGTCGCAGCCGCACCTCGGCGAACACCAGCGTTCCACCCTCCTCGGCCACGAGGTCGATCTCGCCGTGCCTGCAGCGCCAGTTGCGCGCCAGGATGCGCAGCCCCGCGCGGCGCATCAGCTCCGCGCACAGGTCTTCGGCTCGCGCGCCCGCCGGGTTCATGGCACCCTTAACGCTGCTGCCCCGCAGTGCGTTGACCATGCCCCCCGGCACCCTGTATGTCGTCGCCACGCCGATCGGCAACCTTGCCGATGTCGGCGCGCGCGCGCTAGAGGTGCTGCGCCAGGCGGACGTCGTCGCCTGCGAGGACACGCGCACCACGCGCACCCTGCTCGCCCGGCATGGCATCGAGCGTCCGACGCTGGCGCTGCACGCGCACAACGAGCGTGCGGCCGGCGAGAAGCTGCTCGGCGAGCTGCGCGCGGGGCGCAGCGTCGCCCTGGTGACGGATGCCGGCACGCCGGGCGTGTCGGACCCGGGCGCGCTGCTCGTCGCGGCCGCGCATCGCGCCGGCGTGCGCGTGGTACCGGTTCCGGGCCCCAGTGCGGCGATCGCCGCCTGGTCCGCCGCGGGATTCACGGCGGACCGGTTCCTGTTCGTCGGCTTCCTGCCGGCCAAGGCCGCGGCGCGCCGCAAGGCGCTCGAGGCGCTCGAGCTGCCGTGGCCGATGATCTTCTACGAGGCGCCGCACCGCGTTCTCGAGTGCGTGCAGGACCTGAAGGCGCGCTACGGCGCCGAGCGCGAGCTGTTCATCGGGCGGGAGCTGACCAAGAAGTTCGAGGAGACCGTGCGCCTGCCGCTCGCGGGCGCCGAAGCCTGGCTGCAGGCGCACGCGCACCGGCAGCAGGGCGAGTTCGTGCTGGTGCTGGGCCCGGCCGAGAGCGCCGCGCCTTCGGTGGCGGAAGCCGAGCGCGTGCTCGGCGTGCTGCTCGAAGCGCTGCCGGCGGGCGAGGCGGCGCGGCTCGCGGCGCGCATCACCGGCGTGCCGCGCAACGCGCTCTATCGCAAGGCCCTGGCGCGCGCCGATCGGAACAGGGGTAACAGCCCCCCCGTTACCCCCCGTCGCGACCGCTAGAATCGGCCTATGGACCGGCTCACGATCGTGCGCCCCGACGACTGGCATCTGCACCTGCGCGACGGACCGCAGATGGCGGACGTGCTGCCCGATACCGCCCGACGCTTCGCGCGCGCCATCGTCATGCCGAACCTGCGCACGCCAGTGCGCACCACGCAGGAGGCGCTCGCCTATCGCGGCCGCATCCTGTCGGCGCTGCCGGAGGGCGCGTCGTTCGAGCCGCTGATGACGCTCTACCTCACCGACGACACGCCGCCCGAGGAAATCGCGCTGGCGCGACGCTCCGGCCAGGTGCACGCCGTGAAGCTCTATCCGGCGGGCGCGACGACGCACTCCGACGCGGGCGTGACGCGCATCTCGCGCTGCTTTCACACGCTGGAGAAGATGGAGGAGCAGGGCATGCCGCTGCTCGTGCACGGCGAAGTCACCGACCCGGAGGTGGACGTGTTCGACCGCGAGCCCGTGTTCATCGAGGAGGTGCTGGGGCCGCTCGTCGAGCGCTTTCCCGGGCTGAAGATCGTGCTGGAGCACATCACCACGCGCGAGGCGGTGCATTTCGTGGAAGTCACCGGGCCGAACGTGGCCTCCACCATTACGGCGCACCACCTGCTGCTCAATCGAAACGCGCTGTTCCAGGGCGGCATGCGGCCGCACCACTACTGCCTGCCGGTCCTGAAGCGCGAGGCGCACCGCGAGGCTCTGGTGGAAGCCGCGACCTCCGGCAACCCGAAGTTCTTCCTCGGCACCGACAGCGCGCCGCACGCGCGCCACACCAAGGAAACCGCCTGCGGCTGCGCGGGCATCTACACCGCGCACGCGGCGCTCGAGCTGTACGCGGTCGCGTTCGAGGAAGCGCATGCGCTCGACCGGCTCGAAGCCTTCGCCAGCCGCTTCGGCGCACAGTTCTACGGCCTGCCCGTCAACCGCGGCACGATCTCGCTCGAGCGCCGGGAGTGGAAGGTGCCCGAGACGCTGCCCTTCGGCGCGGAGCGTCTCGTGCCGCTGCGCGCCGGCGAGACCCTGCCCTGGAAGATCGCCTAGCCCACCCGATCTTCGCGCCGCTGCGGCCCTGGCTCGAGACGCTTGGCAGCGCCCCCTCGCACGAGGCGCTCAATGCGGCCGCCGAGCGCGCCGGGCTGCGCACGGCTAGCGGCCGGCCGGTGCGCTTCGTTCCTCCGGCAGCCAGCGACCCCTACTACGAGGTCCACCTCTTCGAGACCGGGCGGGTGCAGACGCGCCGCGGCAACCCGCACGACCTCTTCAACGCCCTGTGCTGGCTGGCGTTCCCGCGCACCAAAGCGCGCATCAACGCGCTGCACGCCGCGGAGATCCCGCGCGAGGGCGGGCGGCGCGGCCGGCTGCGCGACCTGCTCACTATCTTCGACGAGGGCGGCGCGCTCGTCGCCTGCGCGGATGCCGCGCTCATCGCGCTCGTGCGCGAGTTCCGCTGGAAGGCGCTGTTCTGGGAGCAACGGCAGCGCGTGCTGGAGGCGATGCGCTTCGTGGTCCTGGGTCACGCGACCCTCGAGCAAGCGCTCGCGCCGCGGCCCGGCATCACCTGCAAGGCGCTGTTCATCGATCCGGCGCGCGACGCCGACGCACAGGCCGCGGCCTGGCTCGAGAGCCTGCCCGCCGGCGCCTCGCCGCAGCTGCTAGCGCCGCTGCCCGTCTTCGGCTACCCGGGCTGGCTGCCCGACGGCGAGCGCGGCGAGTTCTACGATGACGCGCGCTTCTTCAGGCTGTCGGCCGGAAAGCAGGCGCGGCACGCGTAGAATGGCGACTGAGACGGCCAGGCAGCCGCTGTGGCGACACAGAGGAAAGTCCGGGCTCCGAAGGGCGGGATGCGGGGTAACACCCCGGCGCGTATAGATGAAGGCGACGAACAGGGCCACAGAGACGAGTCCTCGGGGTCAGAGCCGAGGGGTGAAACGGGCAACCTCCATCCGGAGCAACACCAAATAGGCAAGCGTTCGAGGCCGGCCCGGCCGAGCTTGCGGGTAGGTGGCTAGAGCTCCAGGGCGACCTGGGGCCCAGAGGAATGGCTGCCGTGGCGGGATCTCCCGCCGCACAGAACCCGGCTTATCGGCCGTCTCAGTTTTTTCCAGCGCCGTTGTGCGCCGCGGGCGCAGATTTCTTTTGCGTTCCGCGCGACCGCGGCGGGATAATGCATGCTGACAACGACGCCGGGGGAAGAACGGGCCTCAAGGCCCGCTGGGCTGCGCCGTGCACGACCGCCTCAACCAGAACGACGTCACCAACAAGATCGACGTGGAGGATCCGGACGCGGTGCGCGAGGCCGTGCTGGCGCTGTTCGCCGCGCGCTACCCGGGCGAGAGCCTGGCGCCCCTGCGGCAGGCCTTCGACGACGTGAAGGCGCTGTTCCTGGGCAACTTCCCCGGCTACCTGCCCTGCGACACGCCGTACCACGACATGCGCCACACGCTCGACATGACCCTCGCCATGGCGCGGCTGCTGGACGGGCACGAGCGCGCGTGCTCGCCGGCAGACCGCATCGGCCTGCGGCGCGCCATGCTCGGCATGGTCGTCGCGCTGCTGCACGACTCGGGCTACGTGAAGCGCGCCTCCGAAGCGCACGTCGAGAACGGCGCGGTGTTCACCAAGATCCACGTCAGCCGCAGCGCCGACTTCCTCCTGCGCTACCTGCCCCGGCTCGGCTTCGCCGAGGAGGCGGGCGCCGCCGCCAAGCTGGTGCACTTCACCGGCTACGAGATGGACATCGATGACATCCTGCTGCACGACCCCAAGGACCGCCTGCTTGGCTGCCTGGTGGGCACGGCGGACCTGCTCGGGCAGATGTCGGATCGCACCTACCTGGAGAAATGCCGCGAGTTCCTCTACCAGGAGTTCGTGTGGGGACGCGTCGCGCGCGAGACGCTCGCCGACGGCCGCGAGATCGTGCGCTACGCCTCGCCCGACGACCTGATGCTGAAGACGCCGGGCTTCTACGAGCATGTCGCGCGCACGCGCATGCAGACCAAGCTCGGCGGCGTCGACCGCTTCGCCGAGGCGCACTTCGACGGCCCCAACCTCTACCAGGGCGAGATCGACCGCAACATGGCGTTCCTGAAGTCTGCCATCGAGGAAGCCGACCTGCGGCGCCTGCGCCGTTTCTGCTACTCGCTCTCGCGCCGGGAAGCCCGCGCCGCCTGAACGCGCCCGGCGAGCGCGGCATTTGTCACGTTCGCATGCAAATCGGACGCTGAGCGCTTGCCAGCGCCGGGGGGGCCGTGGCACAAGTGCTCCCATGGCTGTCCCGCAAAGAATCCGCCCCGTCGCCACCCGCCCGGAGGTCGCGCCGGCGCTGTTTCGGCTGCTGGCGGAAGCGTCGCTCTCCAGGGCAGCGCTCGACGCCTGCGGCACGCCCATGGCGCTCGCCGATGCCGCGTCGGCGTCGCGGCCGCTCAGTTACGTCAACCAGGCATTCGAGGCGTTCTTCGGCTTTCGTGCCGCGGAATCGCTCGGCCGGCCGGCCGCGACGCTGCTGTTCCGCGAGCCGCAAGACGCCGAATCGCTGTTCCGGGAGCCGGCGGCCCGGCGCACGCTGCGCGCGCGGCGCAAGGACGGGTCCGAGGCGTACGTCGAAGTGTCGGTCGGCGTGATCCGCGCGAGCGACGGCAGCGTGACCCACTGGGTGCTGTCGTTCGCCGACCGCTCGGAGCTGGAGTTGCTGCGCGACCGGCTGGCCGCGCTGCGCTAGGCGCGCGCTTGCGCTACTCGTCCTTCGTCCCGAGGGACTGCCAGACGTCGGTGAGCACCATCGCCAGGCCGATGAGCGCCACGACGATCAACGCTCCGTCCTTCAGCTTGATCACCACCGGCGCGACGAAGGCGATGAGCAGCGCCACCGCCACGATGCCTGCCACGATCTTGAAGTTCATTTCGCTTGCCTCCGTGTTCTTTCAGCCGGCTGCCACCTGCGCCGTCAGCCAGCGCGCGGTGCGCAGCAGCCGCAGGTCGCCGCCGCGCGGGCCGACGAGCTGAACGCCCATCGGCAGGCCGTTCGCCCCGCGCATCAGCGGCAGCGTGATCGCCGGCATGCCGCACAGCGTCCACAGCGTGCAGAACGCCGGGTCGCCGGTGGACTCCAGCCCCTGCGGGGCGGTGCCCGCTGCCGCCGGCGTCATCACGGCATCGCAGCGCTCGAAGATCTCCTCGAAGCCCTCGTTGAGCAGCGGGATGCGCGCGCAGGCGCGTTGGTATTCCAGCGCCGTGACCTCGCGGCCGCGTGCCAGCTGCTGGCGCAAGGATTCGGATAACTGGTCCCTGCCTTGCTCCCACTCGCGGTCGAGGTGCGCGGCCATCTCCGCTTCCATGATCACACGATGCCAGTCGAGTGCCTGGCGCGCCGACTCGGGCATGTCCACCGCCACGACGCGCTCGCCGAGCGCCTGCGCCAGCTCCTCGAACGCGGACACGGTTTCCGCCGCGGCGCGATCCCAGACCGGCCCCTTGACGAACGCGAGCAGCGGCGGGAACGGCGGCTCTTCGCTGGCGGCCGCGGCGAACGGCATGCGCGCGCGCGCGCGTGTGTCCGGGTCGCGCGGATCGAGGCCCGTCAGCTGTTCGGCAATGAGCGCGATGTCCTCCAGCGTGCGCGCGAACATGCCCACGTGGTCGAGCGTGCGCGAGAGCTTCATGACCCCGCCGCGCGGCACGAGCCCGTGCGTGGGCTTGAAGCCGTAGACCCCGCAAAAGGCCGCCGGGCGGATTACCGAGCCGTTGGTCTGGCTGCCCAGCGCAAGCGGCACCATGCCGGCGGCGACCGCGGCCGCGGAGCCGCTCGAGGATCCCCCCGGGGTGTGCCGCGGATCGTGCGGATTGCGCGTCTTGCCCGGCCGATAGGTGGCGAACTCGGTGGTCACGGTCTTGCCCAGGATCACCGCGCCGGCGGCACGCAGCATCGCCACGGCGGTCGCGTCGTGCGCCGGCGTGCGCCCGGCATGCAGGACGCTGCCATCCTCGGTCGGCATATCCTCCGTGTCGAAGATGTCCTTGATGCCGATCGGCACGCCGTGCAGCGGGCCGGTCGGCTGTCCCTTGCTGCGCTCGAGATCACGCTCGTGCGCCTGCCGCAGCGCATGCTCGGGATCGAGGTAGGCCCAGGCCTGCACGTCGCCGTCCACCTCGCGCACGCGCGCGAGACAGGCCTCGGTCAGCTGCTCGGCGCTGATGGCGCCGTCGCGCACGGCGCGCGCCGCGTCGGTGGCCGACAGCCAGTTGAGCTGCGAGGCGTCCATGCCGGCGCTAGCGCCCGTAGATCAGGTCCGGCAACCAGAACATGATCCCGGGGACCAGGTACACCACGATCATGGTGACGAACACCATGCCGAGGAACGGGAAGCACCCCTTGAAGATCGTCCACAGCTGCACCTGCGGCGGCGCGATGCCCTTCAGGTAGTAGGCCGACATCGCCATCGGCGGCGTGAGGAACGAGGTCTGCAGGTTGAGCGCGACGAGGATGCCGAACATCATCGGGTCGATGTGGAAGTGCGGCAGCAGCGGCAGGAAGATCGGCACGAAGATGATGATGATCTCGCTCCACGCCAGCGGCCAGCCGAGCAGGAAGATGATGACCTGCGCCATGATGAGGAACGCGACCGGGTTCAGATCGAGCCCGAGCACGAACTCCTTGATGATGCCCTCGCCGCCCAGATACGAGAACACGGAGGAGAAGGTCCACGAGCCGACGAACAGGAAGCAGACCATCGCCGAGGTGCGCGCGGTCAGGTACACCGCCTCCTGCAGGCGCGCCCAAGACAGCGCCCGGTAAGCCACGGCGAGGACCATCGCGCCGAGCGCGCCGACCGCGGCGGCCTCGGTCGGCGTCGCCAGGCCGAACAGGATCGAGCCGAGCACCGCCATGATGAGCACCGCGAGCGGCACGAAGGCCTGCGCAAGCAGCAGGAAGGTCTTGCCCCAGGGCACGTTGCTCTGCTCGGGCGGGAGCCGGGGCGCGAGCTTCGGGTTGAGCACGGCGCGTACGATGACGTAGGCCACGTACAGGCCGGCGAGCAGCATGCCGGGAAGCAGCGCCGCGGCGTACAGGCGCACCACGGACACCGACGAGGTCGCCGAGTAGACGATCAGCATGATCGACGGCGGAATCAGGATGCCGAGCGTGCCGCCCGCGCAGATCACCCCCGCGGAGAGCTTCTCGTCGTATCCCGCCTTGAGCATCGCCGGGAAGGCGAGCAGCCCCATCAGCGTCACGACGGCGCCGACGATGCCGGTCGCCGTGGCGAACATCGCGCAGGTCAGGAGCGTGGCGACCGCCATCGCGCCCGGCACGTGGCGCAGCGCCACCTGCAGGCTAAGGAACAGGCGATCGAGGATGTTGGCGCGCTCGACGACGTAGCCCATGAACAGGAACAGCGGCACCGCCACCAGGACGTCGTTGCTCATGACGCTCCAGGTGTTCTGCGTGAGCAGGTAGAAGATGCGGTTGTCGAAGAACTCCTGCCCCGGCTGGTAGTAGGCGTAGTAGCCGAAGGCCACGCCCATGCCCATCAACGTGAAGGCGATCGGGAATCCCAGCAGGATGACGAAGATGAACAGCCCCAGCATCGCCAGGGCGATGATCGGATCGCTCACTGGCCGCCTCCCGGGGTGCCGCGCTGCTCGCCGGCGTGCTGCTGTATCAGAACGTCTTCCAGCTCCTCGACGTCGTGCAGGCGCGTCGGCCAGCGGCCCTCGCGCAGGCAGATGACGCAGCGCAGGACCTCCGCCAGCCCCTGCAGAGCAAGCAGGCCGGCCCCGCAGGGGATCAGCAGTTTCAGCTGCCAGACCGGGATGCCGGCCGGGCTGTTGACGCTCACCTCGCGGATCTTGGCGGAATCGATGCCGTAGGCCCAGCCGGCGATGACCAGCGCCAGCACGCCGGGGAAGTAGAGGAGCACGTACAGGCTCAGTTCCACGGTCGCCTGCGTGCGCGGACGCCACATGCGGTACAGGAAGTCGCCACGCACGTGGCCATTGCGCGACAGCGCGTACGGGCCGGCCATGAAGAACAGGGCGCCGTACATGAGGTAGCTGTAGTCGAACGCCCAGCTCGTCGGATCGTTCAGCACGTAGCGCACGAACACTTCGTAGGACGTGCCGAAGGTGAGCATGATGATGCACCACGCGAACGCGTGGCCGACCGTCTTGCTCAACTGGTCAATACCGAGGATGAAGCGGTTAAGCATGGTCCGCCCCGTTCAGGAACAAAAATGGGGCGACGCCCGCGGCGCCGCCCCAGTCTCGCGATGGATCGGCGATGCTCAGGACGGGAGCTTGGTCTTGAACACGTGCTCGTAGCCCATCTTGAACGGCGCGTCGTTGAACGCCCAGTAGTACACCACTTCCTTGGCCCACGTCTTCTGCGACTCGACCACCCGCTTGAAGAACGGGTCCTCGTCGGAGAGCTTCTTGGTGAGGATGTCCCACGCGTCCAACTGCGCCTGGAACACGGCGCGCGGCGTGCGGCTCACCTTGACCTTGTGCTTGTTGATCAGCACCTGCAGGTCCTTGGAGTAGTTCGCCAGCCCGGTCCAGAAGTTCGCCTGCGACGCGGCCTCGACGCCGTACTGCCAGATGGCCTGCAGGTCCTTGCCCATGGAGTTCCACTTGTTCTTGTTGATGATGATCTCGAAGAACTCCATCGCCTGGTGGAAGCTGCCCATCTCGTAGTTCTTGATCACGTCCTGCGCGCCGAAGCGGCTGTCCGAGGTCGGGTTGTTGAACTCGAAGGCGTCGATCACACCGCGCTCCAGGGCGGGGATGATCTCGCCGCCAGAGAGCTGCGTCACCTTGGCGCCCATCTGCTGGAACAGGTCCGCCGCCAGGCCCACCGTGCGGTACTTCAGGCCTTTCAGCTGCTTGGCGTCCGTGATCGGCTTCTTGAACCAGCCGAGGGGCTGGGTCGGCATCGGCATGGCGAAGAAGCCGACGACGTTGAGGTTGAGCTTCTGCAGCAGCTCGTTGTACAGGTCCAGGCCGCCGCCGCGGTAGATCCAGGCGAGCGTCTGGAAGGCGTCGCAGCCGTTGATCGGCCCGGAGCCGAACAGCGAAGCGACCTTCGACTTGCCGTACCAGTACACCGGTACGGTATGGCCGGCGTCCAGCACGCCCTTGGACACCGCGTCCATCACTTCGAACGGCTTCACCACCGCGCCGCCGACCAGGTAGTCGATGCGCAGGCGGCCGCCGGACATCGAGTTGACGCGATTCACGAACTCCTGCGCCATCTCGTTGAAGATGTCGGTGGCGCCCCAGGAGCCCTGCATCTTGATGACGATGGGCGACTGCGACTTGGCGATCATCGGGAAGCCGAGCGTCGCCGCACCGGCCGTTGCCGCGGCCGCGCCCGTCAGGAACTTGCGGCGCGAAGCCTCGGGCTTGACTTGTTCGTTGCTCATGTCTGGGTCTCCTCTGTCTCGGTGTGGATCTGGCGCGGGGCTCGGGCCCCGTTCGGAAGTTGCGCGGCCATTCTAACGCCCCCTCTTCAGCCGCCGCAAGACAACTTCACGATATGAAATCTCCCGGCGCGGGGCGGGTTCACAGGTAGCCCAGCAGCAGATACAGCGCCAGCATCAGGGCAACCCAGAGCGCCATGCCGCCGGAGCTCCAGGTGCGCGCGAACAAGGCCTGCGGCCCGTGCAGGCCCTGCACCGCCGAGTCGAGGCGGTGCAGTACGCTGCCGCGCGACCTCCCGATCGCGTGCACCGCTCTGCGCCAGCCGGCTTCGGCGGCCGCCACCAGCGCCGGCGCCATGCGCCGGTAGACCCAGTCGGTGTCCAGCGTGATGGTCAGTGTGCGGCGCAGCATCGGCAGCATGACGAAGAACGCCAGCCCGGAAAAGAGGAGCAGCTCGAGCTGCACGACCACGTGCGCGCCGGTATACGGCACGTATTGCGTGCCGAAGGGCAGCAGGGCATAGAGCGGCTGGTAGAACACCCCCAGGCCGATGCACAGCGCCGCGAAAAAGAGCATCGCCAGGCGCATGTTGAGCGGCGGCTCCGGCGGCCGCAGGCCCGAGTCCTTCTGAAAGAACACGAACCAGGGAAACTTGATTCCGGCGTGCAGGAATACGCCCGCGGTCGCCGCGGCGAGCGCGAGCCACACCCAGAGCAGGTGCTCGTCGCCCGCGGCCTGCGAGATCATCGACTTCGACACGAAGCCGGAGGTGAGCGGGAACGAGGAGATGGCGAGCGCGCCGATGGTGCCGCACACGGTGGTGAGCGGCATGGTGCGGAACAGCCCCCCGAGGTCCGTGCACTTGCGCTTGCCCGTGGCGTACAGCACCGAGCCCGCGGACATCAGCAGCAGCGCCTTGTAGATGATGTGGGTGAAGGCGTGCGCGGCGGCCCCGTTCAGCGCCATCTCGGTGCCGATGCCGATGCCGGTCACCATGAAGCCGACCTGGTTGACGATACTGTAGGCGAGGATGCGCCGCATGTCGTTCTCGAGCAGCGCGTAGACGATGCCGTAGAACACCATGAACAGGCCCACCCACACTAGCAGTTCCGTCCCGGGAAAGCCGCGCAGCAGCACGCATACCGCGGTCTTCGTCGTAAAAGCCGAGAGGAACACCATGCCGCTCCAGCTCGCCTCGGGATAGGCGTCGGGCAGCCACGCGGAGAGCGGCGGCGCGCCCGCGTTCACGAGGAAGCCCGCGAGGATCAGCCAGTGCGAGGGCGAGTCGAGCGCCATGCGCGCGAACTCCGTGGAGCCGGTCTCGGCCACGTGGCCCGCGATGCCGGCAAACAGCAGCACCCCGCCGAGCAGGTGGATGGCGAGGTAGCGCATGCTCGCGCGGTACGCAGATGCGCCCGCGCTCCACAGCACCAGCGTCGAGCCGACCGCCATCAGCTCCCAGAACACGAACAGCGTCACCAGGTCGCCGGCGAGCACCGCGCCGATCGCCGAGCCGGCGTACACGAAGGCCGCCGGCAGCTCGAGCCGGCTCTTCTGGTTGAGCGCGAACAGCGCGCCGCCGAACGCCATCAGCGCAAAGATCACGGCGAACAGCCGCGAGAGCGCATCGTAGGCGAGCGGCCGCATGTCCAGTCCGAGCCAGCTGCCGCTCCAGGCGGGGCCCGCGGGAGCGGCGAGCACGATCCAGAGCGCGGCGAGCGGCGCGGCGAGCGCCACTGCGGCGCGCACCGGGCCGCGCAGCAGCGCGAGCGCAACGCCCGCGAACACGACGAGCAGGCCCGGGTGGAGCAGGTCAATCATCGCGGCCGTCCCCTGCGTCGTCGTAGTAGGTGTCGCGCCGCTTGAGGAACAGCGCCAGCCCCTTGGCGAACACGATCATCCCCGCGCAGGCGAGAAAGCCGTACCAGGCGCCGAATGCGGGCAGCGACTCGACGTCGAAGTGCGGATGGTGCGCGACGAAGAACTCCGCGGCCACGGTGAGCGCGAGCACCGCGATGAACACGCGCCACAGCAGGCGGATGGTCGAGGGTCGGACGAGCCAGTGCTCGCTCACGTCAACCTCCCTGCAGCGCGCCCGCGAGCGCGAGCGGCACCTGCGGAAAGAAGAACAATGCCAGCGTCGCGCCTGCGGTGGCGACGAGCGCGATTACCATGGGCAGCGGCGCCTCGCCGTGCGCCGGCCCGGCGGGTGCGCGCAAGAATCCGCGATAGACGATGGGCGCAAAGTACGCGGCGTTGAGCAGCGTGCTGCCCGCGATCACGGCCACCGCCACCCAGTGCTCGGCCTGCAGCGCGCCGGAGAGCATGTACCACTTGCTGACGAACCCCGCCGCGGGCGGCAGTCCGATCATGGACAGCGCGCCGATGGCGAAGGCGCCGAGCGTCCAGGGCATGCGGCGGCCGATGCCGTCGAGCTGGCTCACCTCGGTCTTGTGCGCGGCGGTGTAGATCGCGCCCGCCGCGAAGAACAGCGTGATCTTGCCCACCGCGTGCGCGGCGACGTGCAGCGCCGCACCGATGACGGACAGCGGTGCGAGGATCGCCACTGCGAGCACCACATAGGATAGCTGGCTGACTGTCGAATATGCGAGGCGGCGCTTGAGGTTGTCCGCGCGCAGCGCCACCACCGAAGCGGCAATGATCGTGAAGCCGGCAACGGTCGGCAGCCAGTCGGAGGCCGAGGTCGCCGCGAGCGTGCCGGTGCCGAATACGTAGACGATGATCTTCACGACCGCGAACACGCCCGCCTTGACGACCGCCACCGCGTGCAGCAGCGCCGACACCGGCGTGGGCGCGACCATTGCCGCCGGCAGCCAGCGGTGCATGGGCATCAGCGCCGCCTTGCCGACGCCGAACATGTAGAGCGCGAGCAGCGCGCCGAGTGCGGCGCTCGAGGTCTTGCCGCCGAGAATGCCGCCGGGCGTGAACTCCAGCGTGCCGGCAACCACCCAGGTGACGATCACGGCGGGCAGCAGCAGCACGATCGAGGTGCCGAGCAGCACCCCGAGGTACACACGCCCGCCCTTGCGCGCCTCGTCGTCGCCATGGTGCGTAACCAGCGGCCAGGTGACGAGCGTCAGCATCTCGTAGAACAGGAACAGCGTCAGCAGGTTGGCCGAGAACGCGATGCCCATCGTCGCGGCCAGCGCCAGCGCGAAGCACACGTAGAAGCGCGTCTGGTGCGGCTCGTCGTTGCCGCGCATGTAGCCGATGGAATAGACCGAGTTGACGATCCACAGCCCGGAGGCGACCAGCGCGAACAGCATGCCGAGCGGTTCGACGCGAAAGCCGAGCGCGATGCCGGGCAGCATTTCCAGCACGAAGAGCTGCGGCAGGCTGCCGCCCAGAACGGTCGGCAGCAGTCCCAGCACGCAGGCGAAGAGCAGCGCCGCCGTGGCAAGCGTCACGCCCTCGCGCAGGTTCGGCCAGCGGCCGGCGAGCGCGATGCCGGCCGCGCCCGCCGCGGGCACGAGCAGCGCCGCCGCGATATAGCCCGCGGGACTCAAGGCGCGCCTCCCAGCAACAGCTGCGCCGCGCGGCTCGCCCCGCCGACGGTGAAGGAAGTGTCGAAACCGAACCACAGACACGCAGCGACCATCAGCCACGAGACGACCAGCATCGGCATCGGGGCCTCGCCGGGGCGCGGCGCGGCTTCCCCCGGCTCGCTCAGGTAGGCGGCCTCGACGAAGCGCCAGACGTAGACCACGGCGATCAGCGACGTCAGCACCACCAGCGCGGCAAGCCACCACATCCCCGCTTCGATCGCGCCGAGCACCAGGTACCACTTGCTGATGAAGCCGGCGGTGCCCGGCACGCCGATCAGCGACAGCCCGGCGAGCGTGATGCCGAGCGCGGTGAGCGGCATGGAACGCCCCAGTCCGCGCAGGTTCTCGAAGCGCGCCCCGCCGGCGCGCAGCACGATGCCGCCCGCCAGCAGGAACAGCGCCCCCTTGGTGATGCCATGGTTGAACAGATGGACCACCGCGGCCGTCAGCCCGTCGCGCGTCGCCAGCCCGATGCCCAGCGTGATGTAGCCGATCTGCGCGACGCTCGAGTAGGCGAGCAGGCGCTTGAAGTCGGCCTGCCAGACGGCGACCAGCGACGCGGTGACGATGGCAGCGATCGACAGCGCGATCAGGATCTCGGGCATCGGCAGCAGCGCGGTCACCGCGCTCTCGCCGAACACCGAGAAGTGGAAGCGCAGCAGCACGTAGACCGAGACCTTGGTCGCGGTGGCGGCGAGGAACGCCGTCGCCGCCGAGGGCGCGTAGGCGTAGGCGTTCGGCAGCCACAGGTGCAGCGGAAAGAGCGCGAGCTTGAGTGACATGCCGGCGGTGATGAAGGCGAGCGCCGCCGGCGCCGGGCGGCCGCCGGCCACCGCCGGCAGGCGCGCCGCCATGTCGGCGATGTTGAGCGTGCCGGTCTGCAGGTACAGCACGCCCACGCCGATCACGTAGAAGGTGGCGCCGATCGTGCCGAGCAGCAGGTACTGGTACGAGGCAAGCAGCGCGCGCCGATCGCGGCCGAGCGCGATCAGCACGTACATCGCGAGCGAGGCGACCTCCATGAACACGAACAGGTTGAACGCATCGCCGGTCATCGCCATGCCGAGCAGCCCCGCGAGGCACAGGCAGTGCATCGCGTAGTAGAGATAGCGCAGCTCGCCGGGCACCTCCGCCGCGACGCTCTTCAGCGCGTATGGGGCGACCGCCGCCCCGATCGCGGATACCAGCACGACGACGAAGGCCGACAGCGCGTCGACGCGGTACTCGATGCCCCAGGGCGGCGGCCAGTTGCCCATGGCGTAGGACACCACGCCCGCATCCGCCACCTGCGCCGCGAGCGCCAGGCTCGCGCCGAAGGAGAACCACGCCGCGGCCACCGCAAGCGCCCAGGCGGCGCCCGCGTGCCGGACGAGCACGATGAGCGGCGCCGCGGCGAGCGGCACCACGACCGCCAGGGCCGGCAGGTGCGCCGCGATCACCGTCCGTCCCCGGCCTGCGCGTCCGCCGCGACGATCTCGTCTTCCTCGATGCTGCCGTAGGCCTCGCGGATGCGCACCACGATCGCCAGGCCGAGCGCGAGCGTGGCGATGCCGACCACGATCGCGGTCAGGATCAGCACGTGCGGCAGCGGGTTGGAGTAGACCTGGTAGGCCTCGCTGACGATGGGCGCGGTGCCGCCGATGAGCTTGCCCGGCGCGATGTACAGCAGGTATACGGAGGTCTGGAAGATCGACAGGCCCACCAGCTTCTTCACCAGGTTGCCGCGCGCGATCATGATGTACAGGCCCGCGCCGAGCAGCAGCACGGTCACCCAGTAGGTGTAATGGCTGGCGAAGGCCTGCACGTCAGTCCTCGCGCTGGCGGCCCGCGAACATGTAGAAGATCTTCAGCATCACGCCCGACACCGTGACCAGCACGCCGACCTCCACCCAGAAGATGCCGCGATGCTGGCCGGCGACCGGGTCGGTGTCGAGCACGAAGTAGTCCAGGTAGTTGCCGCCGAGCAGCAGGCCTGCGAAGCCCACCGCGATGTACAGAAGGGCTCCGGCCGCGACCATGGCCTCGACCAGCGCCTCGGGCATGACGCGCCGCGCCGCAGGCAGGCCGAAGATGATCGCGTAGAAGATTACGGCCGCGGCGCTGATCACCCCGGCCTGGAAACCGCCCCCGGGGCCGAAATCGCCGTGGAACTGGACATAGAGGGCGAACACCAGCATGTAGGGGATGAGCATCTTGCCCACCACGCGCAGCACCGGCTCGCGCTTCATCGTCCGTCCTTGTCGCGCCGGCGCCGGCGCAGCAGCGCGATCACCCCGATGCCGGCGGTGAACACCACGATCGTCTCGCCCAGCGTGTCGTAGCCGCGGTAGCTGGCGAGCACCGCGGTGACCACGTTCGGCACGCCGGTCTCCTTGGGCCCCTGTTCCAGGTAGCGCGGCACGACGTGGGTATGGATCGGCGCATGCGGGTCGGAGAAGGCCGGCAGCCGCAGCGTGCCGTAGACCAGCGCGCCGACGATCACCAGCGTGACGGCGAGCGGCAGCCAGCCGCGCTGCAGCGGCTTGGCTTCCTCGCCACCACACAGGTGGAGGGCGCCGAGCAGCAGCACGGTCGAGATGCCCGCGCCCACCGAGGCTTCGGTCATGGCGACGTCCACGGCATCGAGCGCCACCAGCACCGTCGCCATCAGGAAACTGTAGATGCCCGCGAGCACCACCACCGAGAACAGGTTGCGCTGGAAGATGAGCGCGATCACGATCACGGCCATCATCGTCAGCAGCACCTGGATGATCAGCGCTTCGATGGCGCCTCCCCGTCCTGTTCGAGCTTGACGCCGCGCGCCAGCGCGGCGTTGGCCAACGCGTGCGCTGCGGTCGGCGAGGCGAAGAAGATCAGCACGCCGATGACCAGAAGCTTCACCGCCACCAGCGTCCAGCCGGCCTGCAGCAGCAGTCCGGCCAGGATCAGTCCCGCGCCGCCGCCGTCGAGGACGCTGGACGCATGGGTGCGCGGAAAAAAGCCGCGCAGTCGCACGAGGCCCAAGCCCCCGATCACGCAGAAGGCGCCGCCCGCGAGCAGCAGCGCCCAGGAAGCGATCTCGACCGCCAGGCTCACGGCCGGGGATCCTCGCCGGGGTCGCCGAGGTCGCCAACGCGGAAGAACTTCAGCACCGCGATCGTGCCGATGACGTTGAGCAGGCCGTAGAGGATGGCGAGATCGAGGAACTCCGGCCGCCCGGCGAGGAAGCCGAGCACCGCCAGCATCATCATGGCGAGCGTGCCGATCGAGTTGCCGGCGAGCGCGCGGTCGAACACCGTCGGCCCGGCGACGGCGCGCGCCAGCGCCAGCCCGAGCGCCACCAGCAGCGCGAGCGCCGCGACCGCGAACATCATCGGCCGCCCTCGAAGCGCGCCACGCGCCGATCCATCTCGCTGTCCACCGCGCCTTGGGCGCTGGCGCGCGTCAGGCCGTGCACCACGAAGCGCTCGGGCGAGACTTCCACCGACAACGTGCCCGGCGTGAGGGTGATCGAGTTGGCGTGCGTCACCAGCCCGACCACGGTCTTCTGGCTCGGCCGGAAGCGCACCACCGTGGGCGAGGCGGGCAGCCGCGGGTCGAGGATCACCTTGGAGACGTCGATCGCCGACTTGAGGATCTCCTTCACCAGCCAGGGCCAGTAGCCGAGCGCCGACCAGCCGAGGTGCACCGGGTGGCCTTCGCGATCGGCGACCTCCATGCGGCGCACGAACCACACGACCGCCGCGCTCACCGCCGCGCCGGCGCCGAGCAGGAACGGCGTGAAGTAGCCGGACATCAGGATCCAGAACGCGTAGAACAGCAGGAAGAGAATCGCGCGTTGCAGCATGGGTGACGGGCGCCGCGGGCGATTCTAGCCGCTCGCGCGCGGCTTGTCGCCCGCCCAGCGCGCCGCCGACTCGCGCACCGTGTGCGCGAGCGACTTGTTGGCGGCGAAGCGCTCGCGCAGCCAGTCGGCGTCCGAGTACGCGCTGCGCACGTCCGCGGCGAGCGCCGCGAGCGCATCGGCGCCACCCAGCGCCGCCGCCTGCGGCATGACCCCGGCGATCGCGTCGAGGACGTCGTCGGCCAGCGGGCGTTTCTTCTCCGCGAAGGGATCGATGATCTGCCCGCGCAGGCCGAAGCGCGCCGCCTCGAAGCGGTTGAAGGCGTTCACCAGGTACACGGCGCGCTTCGCCGGCTGCGGCCGCTCGTCGAGCAGCCACCGGGCGAGCGCCTGCGCGTAGGCGGCGAGCGCGGCCGCCCGCCCCACCGTGAGCGGCGTATCGCACACCCGGATCTCGATCGTGCCGTACTCGGGCTTGGGCCGGATGTCCCAATAGAAGTCCTTCATGCTCTCCACGACGCCGAAGGCGCGCATGCGCTCGTAGTACTCGAGGAACTCCGCCCAGTCCTTGACGAAGGGCATGTGCCCGGCGAGCGGGAAGGCGTTTACCGCCGTGAGCCGCGAGGACTGGAACGAAGTGTCCTCCCCCTGGTAGAACGGCGAGGCGGCCGACAGCGCGATGAAATGCGGCACGTAACGCGTCATCATGTGCACCAGGTACACGGCGTCGTCCCCGCTCGGGCAGCCGACATGGATGTGCTGGCCGAACACCGTGAACTGCTTGGCCAGGTAGCCGTAGCGCTCGAGGATGTGCTTGAAGCGCTCGGTGGGGAAGATGCGCCGCGCGCTCCAGCTGTGGAACGGGTGCGCGCCGCCGCCGCACACGCGCAGGTTCAGCATGCCGGCCTCTTTCACCACGGCGTCGCGCGTGGCCTCGAGCTCCGCGGCCAGCGCGGCGTGGCGCCGGTGCACCGAGGTGTTCAGCTCGATCATGCTCTCGGTGATCTCGGGCTTCACGGCGCCGGCGAGCGGCACCTTCTCCAGGCGCGCCAGCAGCTCGGCCGCGTCGCGCGCCAGGTCGTAGTCGTGCGACTGCACGAGCTGCAGCTCGAGCTCGACGCCGATCGTCAGCTCGGGGGAAGGCGTGAAATCCATCTCGGCCATGGCGCGGGGCTCAGGCGCTGCCGGCCGCCGGGTCGGCTTCGCCCGCGCGCCGGAGCGCGATCTGCGTCGCCACCGGGCCGAGGATCTCGAGCAGCGCCACCGCCGACAGCACCACCGCGGCCAGCTCGCCGCCGAAGGCCGGGTACATGGCGGCAGTGTCGAGCACCATCACCACCGCGAGGCCCGACATCGGCATCAGCGCGAGCGTCAGCAGCCCGGCGCTCGCCGGCCGCACGCCCGACAGCCGCCCGAGCGCCACCAGCGCCAGGCCCTTGCCGACGAAGCGCGCGACGATGAAGGCGAGCACGGCGCCGGCCACCGCCGGCAGCGCGCCGAACTCGAGGCTCGCGCCCGTGAGCACGAACAGGATCACGAAGAACAGCTGCCCGCCGTAGCCGAAGCGCAGCGGCAGCAGCACGTGCTCGTAGTCGAAGTTGCGCGCCAGCATGCCCAGCGTGATCAGCGTCACCACCACCGAAAGGTTGAGGCTGCGCGCGGCGCCCACCGCCAGCACCACCAGCGCAACCAGCAGGATGAACTGCCGGTCCTCGCGCTTGCGCACCCAGCCGGCGAGCCATAGCAGCGTGAGGCTCGCCACGAAGCCGAGCAGCGCCGAGCCGGCGAGGATGTACAGCGGGTGCAGCACCGCCGCGCGCCAGCTTGTGGCGTGCTCCAGGTGCAGGAACGGCAGCAGCAGCGTCAGCGCCAGGTAGGCCACCACGCAGTTCACCGCCGTGAACAGCAGCATGCGCTCGGTGACCTGGCCGGCGGCGCGCAGCTCGTGCGCCACCAGCAGCACCACCGCGGGCGAGGTCGCGGTGCCGATGGCCGCCGCGGTGGCGGCGAGCAGCGGCTGGAAGCCGAACGCGAGCAGCGCGGCGAACACGCAGGCGAAGCACAGCACGCTCTCGGCGATCGCCGCCGCGAACAGCCAGCGGTTGCGCCGCAGCCACTGGAAGTCCAGGCGATGCCCCAGCTCGAACACGATCAGGCCGAGCGACAGGTCGATCAGCACGCGCGCCTCGAGCAGCGCGCCCGGGGCCAGGAATCCCGAGACCTGGGGCCCGAGCAGCACGCCGGCGAGCACGTAGCCGGTGATGCGCGGCAATCCCAGCGTGCGCCGCACCACCTCGCCACCGAGCAGTCCGGCGAGCAGCAGCGCGCCAAAGAGCGCCGGCTGGCCGAAGGCCGGCGGCAGGCTGGGCAGGAAGCCGAGCTCCATGGGCTCAGGCCGCGCGCTCGGCGGCGCGCAGGAACTCGTCGAGCAGGGGCGCGCTGTCCAGCAGCCCGGTGTCGCCCGGCACGTGGAACTCGGGGTGCCACTGCACGCCCAGCACGAAGCCCTTGCCGGTGCCGCGGATCGCCTCGATCACCTGGTCGGAAGCCGACCAGGCTTCGACCGACAGGTGCTGGCCGAGCGTCTTCACCGACTGGTGATGGATCGACGTGACGAGCGCGCGCTCGGTGCCCTGGTACAGCCGCGCCAGCCAGCCGTCCGGCTCGAAACGCAGCTCGTGACGATGCTTCTCGTAGTCGTCGGTGACGTGGCGCTTCGCCTGCGGCACCTGGCGCACGATGTCCTGGTAGAGCGTGCCGCCGTAGGCGACGTTGATGAGCTGCGCGCCGCGGCAGATGCCGAGCACGGGCTTGCCCGCCTCGATGAAGGAATGCAGCAGCTCGATCTCGTACTCATCGCGCAGGCGGTCCCCGACCCACTCGCGCGCCAGCGGCTCCTCGCCGTAGGTGAGCGGGCAGACGTCGGCGCCGCCCTGCAGCATCAGGCCGTCGAGGTGGCGCGCATAGTCGGCGAGCCGTACCTCGCTGCGGTGGAGCAGCCCGCCGGTGTCCACCGTGGGCACCATCAGCACGAGCACGTTGCGCGACATCAGCCAGTGCGCCGCCGTCTGCTCGAGGTACTGCAGGGTCTTGGACTGCAGGCCCTTCGAGCCAGGCTGCGGATGGAGGATGCGCGCCGACACGCCGATCTTCAGCGTCGGCGCGCTCATGCGCCGCCCGAGGCGGTCGGTCAGGGATCGAAGGCGGTCGGCCAGCGAGCGCTGCAAGTTGGTCTCCGCAGGAACGTACTTGCGCTCCGACCGCAGGGCGCGGCCGGAGTTTCTCTCAGGCCTTCAGCGCGGCGAGCACCTCGTCCAGCATCTTCTTCGCGTCGCCGAACAGCATACGGTTATTTTCCTTGTAGAAGAGCGGGTTGTCCACGCCGGCATAGCCCGAGGCCATGCTGCGCTTCATGACGATCGAGGTTTTCGCCTTCCACACTTGCAGCACCGGCATGCCGGCGATCGGGCTCGCCGGATCTTCCTGCGCCGACGGGTTCACGATGTCGTTGGCGCCGATCACCATCGACACGTCGGTGCCGGGGAAGTCCTCGTTCAGCTCGTCCATCTCCAGCACGATGTCGTAGGGCACCTTGGCTTCCGCGAGCAGCACGTTCATGTGTCCCGGCATGCGCCCCGCCACCGGGTGGATGCCGAAGCGCACGTTGACGCCCTTGTCGCGCAGCAGCTTCGTGATCTCGTAGACGGTGTGCTGCGCCTGCGCGACCGCCATGCCGTAGCCGGGCACGATGATCACGTTCTTCGCCTCGCGCAGCAGCTCGGCGGTCTCGGCGGCGCCGATCGGCGAGACGTCGCCCGCAGGGGCCGCACCGGGGGCGGCGGGTTTGCCGCCTTCGGTCCCGAACCCGCCGGCGATCACCGCGAGGAAGCGGCGGTTCATGGCGCGGCACATGATGTAGGACAGGATCGCGCCCGACGAGCCCACCAGCGCGCCGGTAACGATCAGCAGGTCGTTCGACAGCATGAAGCCGGTGGCCGCGGCCGCCCAGCCCGAGTAGCTGTTCAGCATCGAGACCACCACCGGCATGTCGGCGCCGCCGATCGCCATCACCATGTGGATGCCGAACAGCAGCGCGATCACCGTCATCACGGCGAGCGGCAGCATGCCCTCCGGGATCGAGTGCGCCTGGATGAAGCGCCAGCCGAACCAGAGCACCACCACGAGGCCGGCGAGGTTGAGCCAGTGGCGCCCGGGCAGCAACATCGGCTTGCCGCTGATCCTCGCCGAAAGCTTGCCGAACGCGATCACCGATCCGGAGAAGGTGACCGCGCCGATCAGGATGCCGAGGTAGATCTCGACCTCGTGGATCGTCTTCTCCGCGCCCTGGAACTCCGCCGAAGCCGCCGGATCGATGTAGTTGGCGAAGCCGACCAGCACTGCCGCGAGGCCCACCAGGCTGTGCATCAGCGCCACCAGCTCGGGCATCTGCGTCATCTTCACGATGCGCGCGGCGTACAGCCCGATCGAGCCGCCGATGACCATCGCCGCAATGATCCAGGCGTAGCCCGCCGGCGTGACGCGCGGCCCGAAGACCGTGGCCAGCACCGCAATCGCCATGCCGATGATGCCGTAGAGATTCCCGCGCCGGGAGGTCTCCGGGTTCGAAAGCCCCCCGAGGCTGAGGATGAACAGGATGGTCGCGCCGATGTAGGAGGCGGTCGCCAGCGTTGCGGACATGGCGCCTCCCTATTTCCGGAACATGTGCAGCATGCGCCGCGTCACCGCGAAGCCGCCGAACATGTTGATGGCGGTGAGGCCGATGGCCACGACCGCGAGCCACTGGATCCACGCTTCCGGCCTGCCCGCGCCGGCGCCCGCCGCGAGCGGCGGCGCGATCTGGATCAGCGCGCCGATGGCGATGATGCTGCTGATGGCGTTGGTCACGCTCATCAGCGGCGTGTGCAGCGCGGGCGTCACGTTCCACACCACCATGTAGCCCACGAAGCAGGCGAGCACGAACACGGTGAAGTGGTTGAGGAAGCTCGCCGGCGCGTAGGCGCCGACGAACCAGAAGGCGAGCGCGCCGACGAGAAACACGATCGCCGTGGCCCGGGCGGGCATCGGCGCCGCCGAGGCGCCGTGGCCGTGGCCCTTGGGCGCCGGGGGCGCGGCCGCCGGCTTGGCCGCCGCGGCGGGCGGGGCTGGCAGCTTGAGGGGCGGCGGCGGCCAGGTGACGCTGCCCTCCTTGATGACCGTCAGGCCGCGGATAGCGTCGTCGTCCATGTTGACGTCGATCACGCCGTCCTTCTTCTTGCACAGCTCCTCGGTCAGGCGGAACAGATTGGTCGCATACAGCGTCGAGGCCTGCTTCGCGAGCCGGCTGGGCAGGTCCGTGTAGCCGATGATCGTGACGCCGTGCTTGACCACGGCCGTGCCAGGCTCGGTCAGCTCGCAGTTGCCGCCCTGCTCCGCGGCCATGTCGACGATCACGCTGCCCGGCTTCATGCTCTTCACCATGTCGGCCGTGATCAGCCGCGGCGCGGGCTTCCCCGGGATCAGCGCGGTGGTGATGATGACGTCCACCTCCCTCGCCTGCTTCGCGTACATCTCGCGCTGGGCCTGCTGGAAGCCTTCGCTCATCACCCTGGCGTAGCCGCCCCCGCCGGAGCCCTCTTCTTCGTATTCCACCTTCACGAACTCGCCGCCCAGCGACACCACCTGGTCGGCCACTTCGGCGCGGGTGTCGTTGGCGCGCACGATGGCGCCGAGGCCCACGGCGGTGCCGATCGCGGCGAGTCCCGCCACGCCGGCGCCGGCGATGAAGACCTTGGCCGGGGGGATCTTTCCGGCGGCGGTCACCTGGCCGTTGAAGAAACGGCCGAAGGCGTTGGCGGCCTCGATGACGGCGCGGTAGCCGGAGATGCTGGCCATGGAGGTCAGCGCGTCCATCTTCTGGGCGCGGCTCAGCATGCGGGGCAGCGCGTCGATCGCCAGCACGGTGGCCTTGCGCGCCGCGAGCTGCTGCATCAGCTCGGGGTTCTGCGCCGGCCAGAGGAATGAGATCAGCGTCTGGCCCTCACGCATCCGCCCGACCTCTTCAGGAGTGGGCGCACGCACCTTGAAGACGATGTCGGCCGCGGACCAGAGGGCATCGGCGTCCGACGCGATCTCCGCGCCTGCCGCCTGGTAGGACGGATCGTCGAAATTCGCCGCCTCGCCCGCGCCCGATTGCACTGCAACCTTGAAGCCGAGCTTGACGAGCTTCTCGACGACCTCGGGCACGGTCGCCACGCGCTTTTCGCCCGCCGCGGTCTCGCGCGGCACGCCGATCACCTGAGCCATATCACCCCTCGAACGGAAGCCCGGATCATACCGCGCGCGACGGGCGCATCCAGGCGAAGCGCCGCTCGGCGAACTCGAACGCGGCCTGCACCAGCAGGGCCAGCGCCGCCGCCGGAATGGCACCCGCGAGCAGCAGCGCGTTGTCGTTGAGCGCGAGCCCCGAGGCGATGCGCTCGCCGTAGCCGCCCGCACCGATGAACGCCGCGATGGTCGCGGTGCCGACGTTGATCACCGCCGAGGTCTTGACGCCGGCGAGGATCGTGGGCAGCGCGAGCGGCAGCTCGATGCGCCACAGGCGCGCGCCGCGCGGCAGGGCGAGGGCCAGCGCCGCGTCGCGCATGCCGGCGGCGATGCCGACGAGTCCGGCGTGGGTGTTGCGCACGATCGGCAGCAGTGCGTACAGGAACAGCGCCAGCAGCGCGGGCCAGGTACCGATCGCGCCGGTCAGCGCGATGAGGAACGCGAACAGCGCGAGCGACGGGATGGTCTGGATCACCCCCACCGCGCCGAGCACCGGCTGCTCGGCACGCTTGCGCTTCGCGGCCAGCAGGCCGAGGGGCACGCCGGCGGCGATGCTCGCCGCGAGCGAGGCGAACACCAGCACCAGGTGCTCGCGCGTCAGCGGCCACAGGTCCGGGCCAAAGAGCACGCCGACAAAGCTGCGCGCGGGCGCGGACGCCGGCGCCGCGCCGCGGTGCAGGCGCGCGGCCTCGGCGAAGCTGCGTCCCTCCAGCTCCGCGGCGGCGTTCATGCGCTGCATCTCCTCGGCGCCGATGCTGCCCTCCAGCCGCACGAGCGAGCGCCAGGCGTGCGGGAAGCGCTGCGGCAGGTCGGCGCGATGCAGCAGCACCGCGTCGTAGTCCGGGAAGAAGCCGCGGTCGTCCTCCAGCACGACGATCGCATAGCGCGCGATCTTCGCGTCGGTCGAGTACAGGTCGATGACGTCCACTTCGTCGGCGGCGAGCGCCTCGTAGGCCAGGCCGTGGTCCAGGCCGCGCGGGCGCTGCGGCAGGCCGTAGGCCGCGCTCAAGCCCGGCCAGCCGTCGCGGCGCGCGAGGAACTCATGACCGAAGCCCAGGCGCAGCTTCGGGTGGCGCTTGAGGTCGGAGATGCGGCGCAGCTTGCGCTTCTCGGCCACCGGCCGGCGCACGCCGATGGCGTAGGTGTTGTCGAAGCCGAGCGGCACCGAGACCGCCAGGCCGAGCGGCGCGAGCTTCGCGTTCAGCGCGCGCAGCGTCGGGCGCGCCTCGCCTTCCAGCAGCTCGCGCGCCAGCGTTCCCGTGTACTCGGGATAGACGTCGATCGCGCCCGTGCGCACGGCCTCGTACAGGATCGCGGTGCCGCCCATGCCGGGCCGGAACTCGACCTCGGCCCCCGCCGCGCGCGCCGTCTGCGCGACCAGCTCGCCGAGGATGTAGGACTCGGTGAAGCGCTTGCTGCCGACTTTCAGCGGCTCGGCCTGCGCCGCCGCGCCGGCCGCGAACGCGAGCAGCAGGGCCGCCGCCCTCATGCCGCCCGCGCGACGCGCTCCGGCCCGGCGTCGAGGAACTGCAGCTGCGCGAGGCTCGCGTACAGGCCGCCCTGGCGCATCAGCTCGGCGTGCGTGCCCTGCGCGACGATCGCGCCGCGGTCCATGACCACGATGCGGTCGGCGTGCTGCACCGTGGCGAGGCGATGCGCGATGACCAGCGTCGTGCGGCCGTGCTCCAGGCGCTCGAGCGCCTGCTGCACCATGCGCTCGCTTTCCGCGTCGAGCGAGCTGGTCGCCTCGTCGAGCAGCAGGATCGGGCGGTCGGCGAGCAGCGCGCGCGCGATCGACAGGCGCTGGCGCTGCCCGCCGGAGAGCGTCACGCCGCGCTCGCCGAGCGGCGTGTCCAGGCCCTGCGGCAGGCGCGAGACGAACTCCAGCGCGAAGGCCTGCTCGCAGGCGCGCTCCACCTCGGCGCGGCTCGCCACCGGCCGGCCGTAGCGCACGTTGTCGAAGACGCTTGCCGCGAAAATCACCGGCTCCTGCGGCACGACCGCCATCAGCGCGCGTGCGGCGCGCGGCTCGAGCTCGCGCAGGTCGATGCCGTCGATGCGCACCGCGCCCGCCTGCGGGTCGTAGAAGCGCAGCAGCAGCGCGAACACCGTGCTCTTGCCCGCGCCGGAGGGCCCGACCAGCGCGACGCGCTCGCCCGCCCCGATGCGCAGCGCGAAGCGCTCGAGCGCCGGCGTCACCGCGCGCCCCGCGTAGGAGAACGTGACGGCGTCGAACTCCAGGACGCGCGGCGCGGCGGGCGCGGGCTGCGGCGCAGCCGGCGCGACGATCTCGGGCCGCGCGTCGAGCAGCTCGAACAGCCGCTCGGTGGCGCCCGCCGCGCGCTGCAGGTCGCCCCACACTTCCGATATCGTGCCCGCGCCGACCGCCACGACGCCGGCGTAGAACACGAACGCCGAAAGCTCACCGGCCGTCAGGCGACCGGCGAGCACGTCGTGCCCGCCGACCCACAGGATCACGCCGACCGCGCAGAAGGCGATCAGCATGACCGCGGCGATCAGCGCGGCGCGCTGGCCGATGTTGGCGGCGGCGGCGGCGTAGGCGTTCTCCGCGTGGCGCCCGAACTCCTCCCGGTCGAGGTCCTCGTGGCCGTAGGCCTGCACGGTGCGCACCTCGTGCACCGCCTCGTCGACGTGCGCCGAGACCTCGGCGATGCGGTCCTGGTTGGCGCGCGAGAGCCGCCGCACGCGGCGGCCGACGACGAGGATCGGCACCAGCGTGGCCGGCACGCCGGCGAGCACCAGCAGCGCGAGCTTCCAGCTCGTGACGAACAGCATCGCCGCGGCGCCCGTCATCATGAGCAGGTTGCGCACGAACATCGACAGCCCGTAGCCGATCACCTGCTGCACCACCGTGGCGTCGGCGGTGAGGCGCGACATCAGCTCGCCGCTGCGCACGCGCTCGAAGAAGCCCGGCGAGAGCCCCAGCAGGTGGTCGAACACTGCGCGGCGCAGGTCGGTGACCACTCGCTCGCCGGTGCTCATCATCAGATAGAAGCGGAAATAGGTCGCGACCGAGAGCGTCAGCGCCACCGCCACGGCCGCGGCGAGCGCCCGGTCGAGGAGCTGCGGCTCGCCGCTGCCGAACCCCGCGTCCACCACGGTGCGCAGCCCCTGGCCGAGCGCGAGCACGCCGGCGGCGGCGACGACGAGCGCGACGAGCGCGGCGGCGATGCGCGCGCGGTACGGCAGCAGGAAGCGCGACAGGCGCGCGAGCGAGCCCATGCGCGCCACTCTACCGCAGCGCGCTAGCGCCCGTAATAGCGGTACTGGTTGCCGCCGGACTGCTTGGCGCGGTACATCGCCGCGTCGGCATTGCGCAGCAGCGCCTCGCCGTCGCGCGCGTCCTCGGGAAAGAGCGACACGCCGATGCTCGCGCCCAGGCGCACCGCCTCGCCCTCGACCTGCACCGGCGCCTCGACGGCGCGCAGGATCTTGTCGGCGACGACCGCGCAGTCCTCGCGGTGGCCGAGCGCGGGGATCACGACGACGAACTCGTCACCGCCCTGGCGCGCAAGCGTATCGGCTTTGCGCATGCACGCGCCGAGCCGCTGCGCCACCTCGCGCAGCGCGGCATCCCCGCCGCGGTGCCCGAGGCGGTCGTTGACCAGCTTGAAGTCGTCGAGGTCCACCAGCATCACCGCCACCTGCGTGCCGCGCCGCTGCGCCAGGTGCAGCGCCTGGCCCAGGCGGTCGTCGAGCAGCCGCCGGTTGGGCAGGCCAGTCAGCACGTCGTGGTAGGCGAGGAAGCGCACCTCTTCCTCGCGCCGCTTGCGCGCCGTGATGTCCTGCGACACGCCGATCATGCGCGCCGCGCGCCCCGCGGCGTCGCCGAGGATCTTGCCGCGCGCGGAGATCCAGGTGACCTGGCCATCGCGGCCGAGGATGCGGTGCTCCGCGGCATAGGGCTGCCGGCCCTCCCAGGCGGCGCGCGCGTCCGCGAGGTAGCGCTCGGCGTCCTCGGGATGCACGAGCTGCAGGTACTCGCTCCAGGGCATGCTGCGGCCCTCCAACGCGTCGAGGTGGCCCGCGGGATGGCGGCCCCAGTGCAGCCGGCTCGACGCCTGGTCCCACTCCCAGACCATCAACTCGGCTACGTCCACCGCGAGGCGCAGCTTTTCCACGCTCTCCTGCAGCGCGGCGGCGGCCGCGCGCTCCTCGCTGATGTCGCGCGCCGTGCCCGTGGCGCCGAGCAGGGTGCCGTGCGCGTCGCGCAGCGGCACCGCGTTGAAGGAAAGGTCCACGTGCGAGCCGTCGTGCCGGCGGTGGCGCGTTTCGAGGCGGAACACCGACTGCCCCGCGAGCACGCGGCCGAACACGGCGCGGTCGCGCTCGCGCAGCGTCTCCTCGGCCGCGGCCTGCATCGGCTGGCCGAGCAGCTCCGCGGCCTCGCACGCGTAGATGCGGCGCGTGGCGGCGGGGCTCAGGTAGCTCCAGCAACCCGCAAGATCGACCGCCCACAGCAGGTCGTTCGAGGTCTCCGCGAGGCTCTGCCAGAGCGCGTCGCTAGGCGGCGGGATGCGGCTCGAGGCGTTCAACCTGCACCGTGCAGTCGTAGAAGGTGGCGCCGCCGCCAAGGTCGGCGGTGCGCTGCGCCGTGAGGTTGTTGGCGTTGCCGCCGTCGGGCGAGTGCTTCTTCCACCACACCGAGGGCGCGACCACCACGCCGGGACGCGGGCGGTCGTTGACCCGCGCGCGCAGCCGCAGGCTGCCGCGCGCGTTGAACACGCGCACCTGGTCGCCGTCGCGAATGCCGCGCGCCGCGGCGTCCGCGGCGTGCATCTCCAGCCGCGGCTCGCCTTCCAGCTCGCGGAAGCGCTCGAGGTGCGCGAAGCTCGAGTTGAGGAAGTTGCGCGCCGGGGGCGACAGGAACGCGAGCGCCCCGGGCGTCGCCCCTTCCGCCGGCGGGTGGTAGAACGGCAGCGGATCCATGCCCTGGCGCTCGAGCGCCGCGCTGTAGAACTCGCACTTGCCCGAGGGCGTGGGAAAGCCGCCTGCGGCGAACGGCGCAAAGCGCGCGGGCACGTCGAGCCGCTGCCAGCCGGTCCTCTTCATGGCTTCCCAGTCGATGCCCCGCATGCGCGGCTGCGTCGAGGCGAGCGCCGTGCGGCAGATGTCCTCGTCGGAATCGCGAAAGCACGGCTCGTCGAAGCCCATGCGCGCCGCGAGGCGCCGGAAGACCTCCGAGTTGGGCAGCGACTCGCCCACCGGCGCGATCGCCGGGTTGTTGGCCAGCGCGTACAGGTGCCCATAGGACTTGTGCACGTCGTAGTGCTCGAGCTGCGTGGTCGCGGGCAGCACGAGGTCCGCGTAGTCGGCGGTGTCGGTCATGAAGGAGTCCATGACCACGCAGTACAGGTCCTCGCGCCGGAAGCCGGCGAGCACCTTCTCCGAGTCCGGGCAGACCGCGACCGGGTTGTTGTTGTAGACGATCACCGCCTTCACCGGCGGCTCGGCGGCGGTGAGCGCGTCGCCGAGCTGCGCGTGGTTGACGACGCGCGGCCTGCGCCCGGCGAGCAGGTCGGGGCGCTCGAGCGCCGCGTGGTCGAAGCCGTAGAAGTCCGCGGTCGTGAGCACGATGCCGCCGGCCACGTCGCGCCACGCGCCGGTGAGCGCCGGCAGGCAGGCGATGGTGCGCGCGGCGATGCCGCCGCCCGCGTGCCGCTGCATGCCGTAATTGAGGCGGATCGCGGCGGGCTTCGTGGTGCCGTAGTCGCGCGCGAGCTGCACGATGGTCTCGACTGGCAGCCCGCAGATATCCGCGGCCCACTGCGGGGTGGTCTGCTTGACGCGCTCGGCCAGTGGCTCGAAGCCGACCGTGTGGCGCGCGATGTAGTCGCGATCGAGCAGGCCTTCCGCGATCAGCACGTGCATCATGGCGAGCGCGAGCGCGCCGTCGGTGCCCGGCAGCAGCGCCACGTGCTGCGTACACTTCTCCGCCGAGAGGCTGCGATAGGGATCGATCGCCACCACCTTCGCGCCGCGGCGCTTGGCTTCCTGCACGCGCGACCACAGGTGCAGATTGGACACCACCGGGTTCGCGCCCCACAGCAGGATCAGCTTCGCTTCGTCGAAGCGCTCGGGATCCATGCCCACCGAGCCGCCGAGCGTGACCTTGATGCCCGCCTTGCCCGCCGAGGAGCACAGCGTGCGGTCGAGCTGCGAACTGCCGAGCTTGTGGAAGAAGCGCCGGTCCATCGAGCTGTACTGCACCATGCCCATCGTGCCGGCGTAGCTGAGCGGCAGGATGGTCTGCGGATCTTCGGCGGCAAGCGTCTTGAGGCGCGCGGCGATCTCGTCGAGCGCCTCGTCCCAGGAAACACGCGCGAAGCGGCCGCTGCCCTTAGGTCCGACGCGCTTCAAGGGGTGCTTCAGGCGGTCGGGCGCGTAGGTGCGCTCGAGGTAGTGCGCGACCTTGGTGCAGAGCGTGCCGGCGGTGAACGGCATGTCCGGGTCGCCCTGGATCTTCACTGCCACACCGTCCTCGACCGTCACCAGCATCCCGCAGGTGTCCGGGCAATCGTGCGGGCAGGCGGCGCGGACCAGCATGCGCCGGATACTACACGCGCAGCGCCTCGTCGAGCAGTTCCACCCAGTGGCACACGGGCACCTCCGCCGCGCCCTGCAGATGCACGAGGCAGCCGATGTTGGCAGTGACGATGCCGACCGGCTGGCCGCTTTGCAGCGCGGCAACCTTGCGGCGCTGCAGCTCGCCGGCGAGCTGCGGCTGCAGGATCGAGTAGGTGCCCGCGGAGCCGCAGCACAGGTGCGCCTCGGGCACCGGCGTGGGCTCGAAGCCGGCGCGCGCGAGCACGGCCTCCACCTTGCCACGTACCTGCTGGCCGTGCTGCAGCGAGCAGGGCGAATGGCAGGCCACGCGCCCGAGCCCGGCGCGCGCCGGCAGCGCCTCGGGCGCGACCACCTCGCTCAGGTCGCGCGCCAGCGCGGCGACGCGCGCCGCCTTGTCGCGGTAGGCCGGGTCGTGCGCGAGCAAATGGCCGTACTCGCGCACGGTGGACCCGCAGCCGCTCGCGGTCATGACGATCGCCTCGATCTCGCCGCGCTCGATCGCCGGCCACCAGGCATCGATCACGCGCCGCATGTCGTCCAGCCCCGCCGCCTGGTCGTTGAGGTGGTAGCGCAGCGCGCCGCAGCAGCCGGCGCCCTGCGCCTCGAGGAGCGACACGCCCAGGCGATCGAGCACGCGCGCGGCGGCGGCGTTGATGCGCGGCGCGAGCGCGGGCTGCACGCAGCCGGCGAGCGCGAGCATCTTGCGCGCGTGGCGCGGCGCCGGCCAGTCGCCGGCCGGCGCTGCAGGCGCGGGAACCAGCCCGGGCAGCAGGAAGCGGAACGGCCGCCCGAAAGCGAGCAGCAGCGCGAACAAGCGCGTTCTCGGCAGCGTGAAGGCGAGCGCCGCGCGCAGCATTCGCTGCCACAGGCTGCGCGGCACGCGCGCCTCGACGATGCCGCGTCCGATGTCCGCGAGGCGCGCGTAGCGCACGCCCGAAGGACAGGTCGTCTCGCACGCGCGGCAGGTCAGGCAGCGGTCCAGGTGCAGCTGCGTGCGCGCGGAGGGCGGCGCGCCCTCCAGCACCTGCTTGACCAGGTAGATGCGGCCGCGCGGCCCGTCGAGCTCGTCGCCCAGCAGCTGGTAGGTCGGGCAGGTGGCCGTGCAAAAGCCGCAGTGCACGCACTTGCGCAGGATGGCGTCCGCCTCGCGTCCCTCGGGCGTGTCGCGGATGAAATCGGCGAGTTCGGTCTGCATGGAGGGGCCGCTATACTCGCCGCATGCCGACGCTGGTCACGCTCGCGACGCTGGTGATACTCGCCGGAACCGCGGTGTGGATCGCCTTCGTGGTGCGCAAGTACAAGGCGCGCAAGGCGTTCGAGCGCCAGCGCGAGGCGCAGTTCGTGGCCGAGATGCTGCGCGCAAAGCCGCAGGCGGCGACCCCGGCGCCCGCCGCTGCGCCTGCGCCCACCGCTGCGCCTGCGCCCGCCGCGGCGGCAGCGACACCGGCTGCGGCGCCCGCGGATCCGCTCTCGGCCGCCGCACTGAGCATCCGCAAGGCGCTCTCCACAGGCCGCGCCTCGGACGCCGCCCAGGCGTTCCTCGGCGTGGTCGCTGAGCGCAACAAGCTGAGTCTCGAGCCACCCGTGTGGGAGGGCCTCGGGCGCGCGCTCCTCGCGCAGGGCGCCTTCATGGAAGCGGCCTGGGCCCTGCACGCCGGTGCCGCGCTCGCCGGCGACCTCCCCGGCGCGCAGAAGCGCCTGGTCGAGGTCGCCAACAGGGCCGGCGACGCGGGGCAGCCGCAGCATGCGGTCAAGCTGTACCAGACGCTGCTCGCCAAGTATCCGCAGTCGCAGTACGCCGACTTCGTGCGCGCCAACATCAAGGAGCAGGAAAGGAAGCTCAAGGGCTAGAGATCCGGATAGAGCCGGCCGGGATTGAACACGCCGGCGGGATCGAAGGCGGCTTTCAGCTCGCGATGCAGTCGCTTCGCGCCCATGGCAAGCGGCGCGAACACGCCGGCTGACTTGTCCCCACCGCGAAACAGCGTCGCATGGCCGCCGGCGCTCGCGGCCGCGGCGCGCACCGCTGCGGCGTCGGCCTCGGTGCGCAGCCAGCGCAGCGCGCCGCCCCACTCGATCAGCGGCGCGCCGGCGAGCGCGAGGGGCGCTGCCGGCGCCGGCAGCGACAGCCGCCACAACGGCGCCGCGCCGGCGAAGAACGGGTGCGTGTGCTCGCGGATGCTTTCCCAGAAGCGCCCGGCGTCGCCAGGCGCAAGCGTGTGTCCGCCGAGGTGTTGCGCCGCGGCGCGCACGGCGCGCTCGGCGCCGGAGAGCCGCAGGTGCAGCTCGCCATCCCGCCAGGCGCTCGCGGTGACAGGTAACGGCTGTCCCGCCCAGCGGTTGAGCGCCTCCAGTGCCTTGTCCTGCGGCAGCTCGAGCCGCAGCGTCGCCTCGGCCGGCGGGCGCGGCAGGACTTTCAGCGACACCTCGAGGATCAGCCCGAGCGTGCCAAGCGAGCCGGCGAGCAGGCGCGCGACGTCGTAGCCGGCGACGTTCTTCATCACGCGCCCGCCGAAGGCGAGCTCGTCCGCGCGCCCGTCGAGCAGCCGCGCGCCGAGCACGAAGTCGCGCACCGCCCCGGCGGCGGCGCGCCGCGGGCCCGACAGCCCCGCCGCCACACAGCCGCCGAGCGTCGCGTCCGCGCCAAAGCGCGGCGGCTCGAACGGCAGCATTTGCCCCTTTTCGGCAAGCGCCGCCTCCAGCTCGGCGAGCGGCGTGCCGCAGCGCGCCGTCACCACCAGCTCGGTCGCCTCGTACTCGACGATGCCGGCGTGCACGCGCGTATCGAGGATCTCGCCGCGCGGCTCGCCGCCGTAGAAGTCCTTGCTGCCGCCGCCGCGCAGCCGCAAGGCGGCCCGGCGGCCGGCGGCGTCGCGAATGCGCTCGCGCAGGCGCTCGAGCATCAGAAGCGCGGCAGGCCGGGATGCGCCGCGGCGGCCGCGGCGTGCACGTGCCGGTGACCGAACTCGGCGCAGCGCGCGAGCGTCGGCACCGCCTTGCCGGGGTTGAGCAGGCCCGCCGGGTCGAACACGCGCTTCACGGCGTGGAACAGCGCCAGCTCCGCGTCGCTGAACTGCGCGCACATCTGGTCGATCTTCTCCACGCCCACGCCGTGCTCGCCGGTGATCGTGCCGCCCACCGCGATGCACTTCTCCAGCACCTCGGCGGCGAACGCCTCGGTGCGCCGCAGCTCGTCGGCGCTGTTGGCGTCGAACAGGATCAGCGGGTGCAGGTTGCCGTCCCCGGCGTGGAACACGTTCGGGCAGCGCAGGCCGTGCTTGGCTTCCATCTCGCCGATGAAGCGCAGCACCTCGCCCAAGCGCGCGCGCGGGATCGTGCCGTCCATGCAGTAGTAGTCGGGCGAGATGCGTCCCATCGCCGGGAAGGCCGCCTTGCGGCCCGACCAGAAGCGCAGCCGCTCGGCCTCGTCGCGCGACACCGCGAGGCGCGTGGCCCCCGCGCGCGCGAGCACCTCCTTCACCTTCGCGATCTCGTCCTCGACCTCCTCGGGCAAGCCGTCGGCCTCGCACAGCAGGATCGCCGCGGCATCCACGTCGTAGCCCGCGCCGACGAACTCCTCGACCGCGCGCGTCGCCGGCCGGTCCATCATCTCCAGCCCCGCCGGGATGATGCCGGCCGCGATCACCGCGGCAACCGCGTCGCCGGCCTTCTGCACGTCGTCGAAGGAAGCCATGACCACGCGCGCGGCGGGTGGCTTCGGCAGGAGCTTGACCGTGATCTCGGTAGCGACGGCGAGCAGGCCCTCCGAGCCGACCAGCAGCGCGAGCAGGTCGAGGCCCGGCGCGTCGGGCGCCTCGGAACCGGCCTCGAGCGGCTCGCCGTCCATCGTGTAGCCGCGCACGCGCAGCACGTTGTGCACGGTCAGGCCGTACTTGAGGCAATGCACGCCGCCCGAGTTTTCGGCGACGTTGCCGCCGATCGAGCAGGCGATCTGGCTCGACGGGTCCGGTGCGTAGTACAGGCCGAAGGGCGCCGCGGCGTCCGAGATCGCGGCGTTGCGCACGCCGGGCTGCACGACCGCGAGGCGCGCCACGGGGTCGACGCGCAGGATGCGCATGAACTTCGCCAGCGACAGCAGCACGCCGTCGCCCGGCGGCAGCGCGCCGCCGGACAGCCCCGTGCCGGCGCCGCGCGGCACGACTGGCACGCCCATGGCGTGGCATGCGCGCAGCACCTGCTGCACCTGTGCCTCCGTCTCCGGCAAGGCGACTACCATCGGCAATTTGCGGTACGCGGTCAGCCCGTCGCACTCGTACGGGCGCGTGTCTTCTTCCTGCCACAGCACCGAGCGCGCGGGCAGGATCTCGCGCAGCCGCGCCGCAGTGGCGCGCTGGCGCTCGGCGTCTATGCGAGGTACGGCTGCGCCCATCGGAGACCCTCCACGGTGTCAGCTTTCGGAATGTACTCGCAGCCGATCCAGCCGCGATAGCCCAGGCGGTCGATGTGCGGCAGCAGGAATTCGAAATTGATCTCGCCGGTGCCGGGCTCGTGCCGGTCGGGCACGTCCGCGAGCTGCAGGTGGCCGATCTTCGGCAGCAGGCGCTCGATGGTCTTCGCCAGGTCGCCTTCCACGATCTGCATGTGGAAGATGTCGTACTGCAGCATCAGGTTGGGTGCGCCCGCCGCCTCGATCGTCTCGACCGCCTGGCGCGACGTGTTGAGGAAGAAGCCCGGCACGCTGCGCGGGTTGATGGGCTCGAGCAGCAGCGTCATGCCGGCGGCCGCGAGCCTGCCGGCCGCGAATCGCAGGTTCTCGACCAGCGTCTCGAACAGCAGCTCGGGCGCCGTGTCGACGGGCGCGATGCCGGCAAGCGCGTTCAGCCGCGGGCAGCCGGCGGCGCGCGCGTACTCGATCGCGCGCTCCACGCCCTCGCGGAACTCGGCGACGCGCGCCGGCAGGCAGGCGATGCCGCGGTCGCCCTGCGCCCCGTCGCCCGCCGGCAGGTTGTGCAGCACCACCTCGACCCCTGCGTCGCGCGCGCGCGCGGCGACTTCGGCGGCGCTGCCGAACGGATAGGGAAACTGGTACTCGACGTAGCGGAAGCCGGCGCGCGCGGCCGCTGCGAATCGGTCCATAAACGGAATCTGCGGGAACAGCATCGATACGTTCGCGGCGAGCAGCGGCATGCGCGGCTATGTTAGCTAAGATTGCGGTTGCCGGAGAACATAGGCGCCCCGTTGCCAACCCCCACTGCCATCGCGCGATTCCTCCCGTTCCTCGCCTGGTGGCCGCGCGTCAGTCGCGCCACGCTGCGCGCCGACGCGAGCGCGGCGCTGGTCAGCGCGATCGTCGTCCTGCCGCAGGCCGTGGCCTTCGCCACGCTCGCCGGGATGCCGCCCGAGTACGGCCTGTACTGCGCCATGGTGCCGGCGGTGGTCGCGGCTTTCTTCGGCTCGTCGTGGCACGCGGTCTCCGGCCCGACCAACGCCGTGTCGCTCTACGTGTTCGCGACGCTCGCGCCGCTCGCGGCGCCGGGCTCGTCGCAGTATGTCGGCTACGCCCTCACGCTCGCCTTCATGGGGGGCGCGATCATGCTGGCGATGGGGCTGCTGCGCCTCGGGCGCGTGGTCAATTTCGTCTCGCACAGCGTGGTGGTGGGCTTCACGGCGGGCGCCGCGGTGCTCATCGTCGCCAGCCAGCTGAAGAACTTCTTCGGCCTGGATCTGCCGCCGAGCAGCGCGTTCCTCACCACGCTGCGCGGGTTCCTCGCCCAGCTGCCCGAGCTCAGGCCGTGGGTCGTGGTGGTCGGGGTGGTGACGCTCGCCGCCGGCGTGCTGTCCCGGCGCTACGTGCGCAAGGTGCCGTTCATGATCGTGGCGCTCGCCGTCGGCGGGCTCACCGGCTTCGCGGTCAACCTCTGGCTGGGGCCCGGGCAGACCGGCATCCGCACCATCGGCCGTCTGGCAGGTGCGCTGCCGCCGCTGTCGGCGCCCGACCTGTCGCCGGACACGCTCACCGCCCTGCTCGGCAGCTCGGTCGGCGTAACGCTGCTGTCGCTGACCGAGGCGATGTCCATCGCGCGCGCGGTGGCGCTCAAGTCCGGCCAGCGCATCGATGCCAACCAGGAGTTCATCGGCCAGGGGCTGTCGAACATGGCGGCGAGCTTCTTCTCGGGCTACCCGAGCTCGGCCTCGTTCAACCGCTCGGGCCTGAACTACGAGGCGGGCGCGCGCACGCCGCTCGCCGCGGCGCTGTCGGCGCCGCTGCTCATCGCGCTGACCTTCGCCGTCGCCCCGCTGCTCGCGCACCTGCCGCTGGCGTCCATGGCGGCGCTGCTGTTCATGGTGGCCTGGGGGCTGTTCGATTTCGCCTCCATCCGCACCATCCTGCGCTCGAGCCGCAGCGAATCGGCGGTGCTCGGCTTCACCTTTGCGGCGACGCTGCTGATGAACCTGGAGATCGCCATCCTGGTCGGCGTAATGCTGTCGCTGTTCGTCTATCTCAACCGCACCTCGCGCCCGCAGATGCGCGCCGTGGCGCCCGATCCGCGGCACAGCGTGCGCCGCTTCGGCCCGGTCGCGCAGGGAATCGCCGAGTGCCCGCAGCTCAAGATCATGGCGATCGAGGGCTCCATCTATTTCGGCGCCGTGGACCACGTCGAGTCGCACCTGGAGACGCTGCGCGAAGTGGCGCGCGAGCAAAAGCACCTGCTGGTCACCGCGCGCAACATCAATTTCGTCGACATCGCCGGCGCCGAGGCGCTGGCGCGCGAGGCGCGCGCGCGGCGCTGGATCGGCGGCCGGCTGTGGCTGCAGGGCCTGCGCCAGCCGGTCGAGGCATTGCTGAAGAAGAGCGGCTTCATCGCCGACATCGGCGAGGACGCCCTGTTCCGCGACAAGCGCGAGGCCATCGCCGGCGTGTTCGAGCGCCTCGACCCGGGGATCTGCGCCCGCTGCCGGGCGCGGGTCTTCGAGGAGTGCGCCTCGCGGCCATTGCGCGAACCGCCGCCCGCGGCATAGACTGCTCCGCACCATCACACCCCGGGGGGATTCCATGAAAGCTCGCCTCGCAGTTGCCGCGGCCGCGCTGCTCGCCAGCGGCGCGCTGCACGCGCAATCGACGCTCGACGCCGTCAAGTCCAAGGGCTACGTGCAGTGCGGCGTGAACACCGGCCTGGCCGGCTTCTCGCAGCCCGATTCGCGCGGCGTGTGGAAGGGCCTCGACGTCGATGCCTGCCGCGCGGTGGCGGCGGCCGTGTTCGGCGACGCCAGCAAGGTGCGCTATACACCGCTCACGGCGCAGCAGCGCTTCACCGCGCTGCAGTCGGGGGAAATCGACGTGCTGTCGCGCAACACCACCTGGACCATCACGCGCGACACGGGCCTGGGCCTGAACTTCGTGTTCACGAACTATTACGACGGCCAGGGCTTCATGGTGCCGAAGAAGCTCAACGTGAAGAGCGCCAAGCAGCTCAACGGCGCCACCATCTGCGTGCAGCCGGGCACCACGACCGAGCTCAACCTCGCCGACTACTTCCGTGCCAACAAGATGAGCTTCAAGCCGGTGGTGATCGAGAAGCTCGAGGAGGTGGTGAACGCCTACTTTGCCGGTCGCTGCGACGTCTACACCACCGATGTCTCGGGACTGGTCGCGGTGCGCGCCTCGCGCGCGCAGAACCCCGCGGACCACGTCATCCTGCCCGAGGTGATCTCCAAGGAGCCGCTCGGGCCGGCCGTGCGCCACGGCGACGACCGCTGGTTCGACGTCGTCAAGTGGTCGCTGATCGCGATGGTCGAGGCCGAGGAGCTCGGACTCGGCTCGAAGACCATCGACCAGCAGCTGGCGAGCACCAACCCGTCGGTGCAGCGCTTCGTCGGCGCCACCGGCGACATCGGCAAGCAGCTCGGGCTCGATAACCGCTGGGCGTACAACATCGTCAAGCAAGTCGGCAACTACGGCGAGTCGTTCGAAGCCAACCTCAAGCCCCTGGGCTTCGACCGCGGCATCAACAACCTGTGGACCCAGGGCGGCCTGATGTACGCGCCGCCCGTGCGCTGACCCGTCCGGTGCGCGCGCGCGCCGCCGCCGCCCAGCTCGCGCTGCTGGCGGCGGTGGGGTTCGTCGTCTGGTACCTCGCCAGCAACACCGCGCACAACCTCGAAGCGCGCAAGATCGCCAGCGGCTTCGGCTTCCTGGCGCGCGAGGCGGGCTTCGAGATCGGCGAGTCGCCGTTTCTCGCCTACGGCGCCGCCGACAGCTACGCGCGCGCCATCGTCGTCGGCCTGATCAACACCTTCCGCGTCGCCCTGATCGGCATCGTGCTCGCCACGGTGCTCGGCACGCTGATCGGCCTCGCGCGGCTGTCGCACAACTGGCTGCTGGCGAAGCTCGCCGCGGGCTACGTCGAGGTGGTGCGCAACGTGCCGCTGCTGGTGCAGCTGTTTTTTCTCTATGCGGTGATCACGGAGAACCTGCCGGGCCCGCGCGAGGCGCTCAATCCGCTGCCGGGCGTCTTCCTCAGCAACCGCGGCATCGCCTTCCCCGTCCTCGCGCCGCACGCAGCGCACGCGTGGATGGTGCTTGCGTTCGCCCTCGGCGTGGCGCTTGCCGTGCTGCTCGCGCGCTGGGCGCGCCGGCGCCAGGCGGCCACCGGGCAGCCCTTCCCGGCGCTCGCCGCCGGCGCCGCTCTCGTGCTCGGCACGCCGCTCGTCGTGTTTCTCGCCGCCGGCGCGCCGCTCGCGCTCGCACGCCCGGAGTTGCAGGGCTTCAACTACGCCGGCGGCGCGGTGCTCACGCCGGAGTTCGCCGCGCTGCTCGGCGGGCTCACGCTGTACACCGCCGCGTTCATCGCCGAAATCGTGCGTGCCGGGGTGCAGGCGGTGGACCGCGGACAGTTCGAGGCCGCCTACTCGCTCGGCCTGCCGCGGCGGCGCACCATGCGGCTGGTCATCCTGCCGCAGGCGCTGCGCGTCATCGTGCCGCCGCTCACCAGCCAGTACCTCAACCTCACCAAGAACAGTTCGCTCGCCGTGGCCATCGGCTACCCCGACCTGGTATCGATCGCCAACACCACCATGAACCAGACCGGCCAGGCGATCGAGGGCATCGCCATCATCATGGCGGTGTACCTGACGATCAGCCTGTCGATCTCGGGGCTGATGAACTGGTATAACGCGCGCATCGCGCTGAAGGGGGCCCGACAGTGAGGTGGCTGCGCGAGAACCTGTTCGGCAGCTGGGGCAGCACGCTCGCCACGCTCGGCATTCTGTGGCTCGCCTGGATGCTGTTGCCGCCGTTCGTCGAGTGGGCTTTCCTGAAGGCGGTCTGGTTCGCGCCCGACTCGCGCCCCTGCCGCGCCGAGGGCGCGGGCGCCTGCTGGGCGCTGATTGCGGAGAAGCACCGCTTCATCCTGTTCGGCACCTACCCCTACGAGCAGCACTGGCGCCCCGGCGCGGCCATCCTGGTGCTGTTCGCGCTGTACACGGCGAGCGCCCTGCGCCGTTTCTGGCGACCGGCGCTGGCGCTCGCCTGGCTCGGCGGGCTGGCGCTCATCGGGCTGCTGATGTGGGGCGGCGTCCTCGGCCTGCCCTATGTCGAGAACGAGCGCTGGGGCGGCCTGATGCTGACGCTGCTGCTGGCCACGTTCGGCATCGCCTTCGCCTTTCCGATCTCCATCCTGCTCGCGCTCGGCCGGCGCACACGGCTGCCTGCGGTGCGCGCGCTGGCGGTGGCCTGGATCGAGCTGGTGCGCGGCGTGCCGCTCATCTCGCTGCTGTTCATGGCCTCGGTGATGCTGCCGCTGTTCCTGCCGGAGGGCGTGAGCATCGACAAGCTGCTGCGCGCGCTGATCGCCATGATCGTGTTCGCCGCGGCCTACCTCGCGGAGGTGGTGCGCGGCGGCCTGCAGGCCGTGCCGCACGGCCAAGTGGAGGCAGCCGACGCGCTCGGCCTGCCCTACTGGCGCAAGACGCTGCTCGTCGTCCTGCCGCAGGCGCTGCGCGTCGCCATCCCGCCGCTGGTCAACACCTTCATCGGCTTCTTCAAGGACACGTCGCTGGTGGTGATCATCGGCCTCTTTGACTTGCTCACCTCGATCAAGGTGGCGCTCATCGAGCCGGCCTGGAGCGGCTTCGGGGTGGAAGCCTACCTGTTCGCCGCGCTGGTGTATTTCGTGTTCTGCTACGCCATGTCGCGCTACAGCCAGGACCTGGAGCGCGAGCTTGAGCGCAGCCGCACGCACGCCTTGAAGGGAAACTGAGATGGCCGGCAAGCCGATGATCGAGATGCGCGGCGTGGGCAAGTGGTTCGGTGCCTTCCAGGTGCTGAAGGACATCGACCTGGACGTCGCCCAGGGCGAGAAGATCGTCCTGTGCGGCCCCTCGGGCTCGGGCAAGTCGACGCTGGTGCGCCTGGTGAACGGTCTGGAGCCCTACCAGGCGGGCAGGGTGGCGGTGGACGGCATCGAGCTCGGCAACGACTCCAAGGCAATTGAGGCGGTGCGCCTTGAGGTCGGCATGGTGTTCCAGAGCTTCAACCTCTTTCCCCACCTCACCGCGCTGGAGAACCTGACGCTGGCGCCGATCTGGGTGCGGCGCATGCCCAAGCGCGCCGCCGAGGCGCATGCGCTGCAGCTGCTGGAGCGCGTGCGCATCGCCGAGCAGGCGCAAAAGTACCCCGCGCAGCTCTCCGGCGGACAGCAGCAGCGCGTGGCGATCGCGCGCGCGCTCGCCATGCGTCCCAAGATCATGCTGTTCGACGAGCCCACCTCCGCGCTCGACCCGGAAATGATCAAGGAAGTGCTCGACGTGATGGTAGAGCTCGCCGCCGAGGGCATGACCATGGTGGTGGTCACGCACGAGATGGGCTTCGCGCGCACCGTGGCCGACCGCGTGGTGTTCATGGACCGCGGCGAGATCGTCGAGTCGGCGCCGCCCAAGGCGTTCTTCGAGGCGCCGCGCACCGACCGCGCGCGCCTGTTCCTCAGCCAGATCCTCGGCCACTAGGGGCGCGCGTGACGCTCGACGCGCATGCGCTCGCCGTGATGGCGCTGACCGTCGTGGCGTTCGCGCTGTTCGCGAGCGACAGGCTGTCCATCGAGACCATCAGCTTCGGCGTGCTGGTCGCGCTCACCGCGGGGTTTCAGGTCTTCCCACACCCGGCCGTGGTCGCCACCGACTTCTTCTTCGGCTTCGGGCACGAGGCGCTGGTGGCGATCTGCGCGCTGATGATCCTCGGCCGCGGGCTGGCGGTCACCGGCGCGCTCGAGCCGGCCGCGCGCCTGCTCGCGCGCCTGCTGGCGGTGCAGCCCGGCCTCGCTATGCTCGGCGTGCTGGTGCTGTGCGCCGCGGCGAGCGGCGTAGTGAACGACACGCCCATCGTGGTGCTGATGATGCCCGTGCTGGTGGGCGCGGCGCTGCGCGCCAAGTCCTCGCCCGCCAAGACGCTGCTGCCGATGAACTACGCGGTGCTGATCGGCGGCATGGGAACCACCATCGGCACGTCCACCAATCTCATCGTAGTCGCGATTGCCGCCGACCTCGGCGTGCGGCGGTTCGAGATGTTCGATTTCATCCACGTCACCGCGCTGGCCGCGGTCGGCGGGATCCTCTACCTGTGGCTGGTGCTGCCGCGCCTGATTCCCGAGCGCGCCTCGCCCCTCGGCGACGCGGCGCCGCAGGTGTTTTCCGCGGTGCTGCACGTCGGCGCGGGCGGCTTCGCCGACGGCAAGTCGCTCGCCGAGGCGCAGAAGAAGGCCGGCGCCCCGTTGCGCCTGACGCGCATCGTGCGCGGCGAGGGCCTGGAGCTGGCGCGCCTGCCGACGCTCACGCTGCGCGCCGGCGACCGGCTGCATGTGCGCGCCGGGGCCAAGGACCTGCAGGAGTTCGCCGCGCTGCTCGGCGCGAAGCTCTACAAGGCCGACGACCTCGAGCACCCGGTGGACGACGAGCACCCGCTCAAGGCCGACGACCAGCGCCTCGCCGAAGTGGTCGTGACCGATGCCTCGGCGCTGCGCGGCTCGACGTTGCGGGCCACGCGCTTCGGCGAGTTCTACGACGTGATCATCGTCGGGCTGCACCGCGCCGGCGCGCCCGGCGCCATCGGCCGGGAGGACATCGGCGAGGTGGTGCTGCGCGCCGGCGACGTGCTGCTGGTGCAGGGCGGCGACGAGGCCATCGCGCAACTGCGCCGCCGCGCGCGCCTGCTGGTGCTCGAGCAGGCCTACGAGCTGCCGCGCACCGAGCGCGCGCCCCTCGCCCTGCTGATCCTAGTCGCCGTCGTGGCCGCCGCGGCGCTCAAGTTCGCGCCCATCTCGATCGCGGCACTCGGGGGGGTCGCCGCCATGCTCGCCACGCGTTGCCTCGACTGGGAGGATGCGGCCGGCGCGCTGTCGACCAAGGTCATCCTGCTGATCGCTTCCAGCCTGGCCCTCGGCGCCGCGCTGGAAAGGACCGGGGCGACCGATTGGCTCGCCGCGCAGTTCGTCGGCGCCGTCGGCGCGCTGCCGGCCGAGTGGGTGCTGGCGCTGCTCATGCTGCTGATGGCCGCGTTCACCAACTTCGTCTCCAACGCGGCCGCCGCCGCCGTCGGCACGCCGATCGCCGTCGGCATCGCGGCGCAGCTGGGCGTGTCGCCCGAACCGCTGGTGCTGGCGATCATGTTCGGCGCCAACTTCGCCTACGTGACGCCGATGGCCTATCAGACCAACGTGCTCGTCATGAGCGCCGCGGGCTACCGTTTCGCGGACTTCCTGCGCGCCGGCCTGCCGCTGCTCGTCCTCATGCTGGCCTCCTATTCCCTGCTGCTGCCGCGGTTCTTCCCGCTGTAGCCCTGTGCTAGACTTTTTTCGCCCGCATCAGAACGAGCATTGAAAGGAGAAACTCCCATGGGCGCCATTCTGCAATCCCTCAATCGCACCATCATCGCCGGTATCGTCCTGTTGGTGGTCATCGTGCTCGTCGTCGGGCAGGCCACCGGCGCCTGGGTGAACGTGTCCAGCCACGCCTGGTGGACTTTCTTCATGCGCTGGCTGCACGTGCTCTCGGGCGTGATGTGGATCGGCCTGCTCTGGTACTTCAACTTCGTGCAGACGCCGTCGATGCCGAAGATCCCGGACGAGCACAAGCCCGCGATCAGCAAGGTGATCGCGCCAGCGGCGCTGTTCTGGTTCCGCTGGGCGGCGCTCGCCACCATCGTCACCGGGCTGCTGCTCGCCACGATGAACCAGTACCTCGCGCAGGCGCTGTCGCTGCAGCGCCCGTTCACCGCCATCGGCATCGGCATGTGGCTCGGGCTGGTGATGGCGTTCAACGTGTGGTTCATCATCTGGCCGAACCAGAAGAAGGCGCTCGGCATCGTGCAGGTCGCGGCCGAGGAGAAAGCCGCAGCCGCGAAGAAAGCGGGCCTGACTTCGCGCCTCAACACGCTGCTGTCCATCCCCATGCTGTACTGCATGGTGGCACAGCAGAACGGCGGGCTGTAGCTCGGAACAGGGGAACCTCAGGTTCCCCCGTTACCCCCTCCTAGCGCGGTTTGAGTTGTTCCAGCCCGCGCAGGCGCATGCCTGCGCGGATGCCGCGCTCGGCGAACCAGCCCTGCGTCATCTCCAGCGCGTAGCGCGCCGGCCGCGCGGCGCAATGCGTGGCTTCGCTCAGCGGCTGCATGTCGGCGATGTTGACGATGGCGCCCGCCTCGTCGAGGAAGGCGACCGACAGCGGCAGCAGCGTGTTCTTCATCCACATGCAGTGCGCGCCGCTCTCGTCGAAGACGAACAGCATGCCGCCGTTGGGCGGCAGCGACGTGCGGTGCATCAGGCCCAGCGAGCGCGTGGCGTCGCGGTCGGCGACTTCGGCGCGGATGAGGTGCATGCCGGCCCCCAGCTGAACCGCCGGCAGGGACGGCTGCTGGGCATGGAGGCTCGCCGAGGCGAGCAGCAGGGCGAGGAGCAGGCGCTTCATGGGCAACAAAAAAGGGCAGGGTAGCAACCCTGCCCTTCGTGCGGAAGACCTGTCCGCTTACTTCTTCATCTCTTCCTTCTTCGGCTCTTCCTTCTTCGCCTTGGTGCTCTTCTTCTTCTCGGTCTTCTTCTTCTCGGTCTTCTGCTCTTCCTTCTTCTCCTGCGCCACGGCGCTCGTCGCGACGAAGGCGGTGGCGCTCACGGCCGCGAACACCGCGGCGAACACTGCGGACAACAGCTTGCTCATTGACGTCTCCTGAGTTTAGGTTGGCTGTACAGCAGGCGGCGGGGAAACCCTCCTTCCCTGCCCCCGCAAGCAATAACGCCGCTCCCGGCATACGGTTGACAGGACCGCCCACGGGGCGTCTAAGGCGATGATTTGGCGTGCTTATCGCCGTATAATCCGCCCTCCCGACCCCCATCTTGCAGGAGCATCCATGGCGTACAAGCACATCAAGGTCCCGGCCGCAGGCGAAAAAATCCGCGTGAACAAGGATTTTTCGTTGTCTGTGCCCGACAACCCGGTCATTCCGTACATCGAGGGGGACGGCACCGGCGTGGACATTACGCCCGTCATGATCAAGGTGGTCGACGCCGCCGTGAAGAAGACCTACGGCGGCAAGAGGAAGATCGTGTGGATGGAGATGTACGCCGGGGAGAAGTCCTGCAAGGTCTACGGCGAGAACGTCTGGCTGCCCGACGAGACGCTGGAGGCGTCCAGGGAGTACGTGGTGTCGATCAAGGGCCCCCTGACGACGCCGGTGGGCGGCGGCATCCGCTCCATCAACGTGGCGCTGCGCCAGGAGCTCGACCTGTACGTCTGCCTGCGGCCGATCCGCTATTTCAAGGGCGTGCCCTCGCCGCTCAAGGAGCCGGAGAAGACCGACATGGTGATATTCCGCGAGAACGCCGAGGACATCTACGCCGGCATCGAGTGGGCGGCCAAGACGCCCGAGGCGCAGAAGCTGATCAAGTACCTGGTGGAAGAGATGAAGGTGAAGAAGATCCGCTTTCCCGAGAGCTCGGCGATCGGCATCAAGCCGGTATCCATCCAGGGCTCGGAGCGCCTAATCCGCAAGGCCTACCAGTACGCCATCGACAACGACCGCAAGTCGGTGACGCTCGTGCACAAGGGCAACATCCAGAAGTTCACCGAAGGCGGGTTCCGCGACTGGGGCTACGCGCTGGCGCAGCGGGATTTCGGCGCCAAGCTCGTCGACGGCGGGCCGTGGTGCAGCTTCAGGAACCCGAAGACCGGCCGCGAGATCGTGGTGAAGGACGTGATCACCGACGCCTTCCTGCAGCAGATCCTGCTGCGGCCCGCGGAGTACGACGTCATCGCCACGCTCAACCTGAACGGCGACTACATCTCGGATGCGCTCGCCGCGCAGGTCGGCGGCATCGGCATCGCGCCCGGGGCGAACATGAGCGACTCGATTGCCATGTTCGAGGCCACGCACGGCACGGCGCCCAAGTACGCGGGCAAGGACTACGTCAACCCTGGCTCCGAGATCCTGTCGGCGGAGATGATGCTGCGCCACATGGGCTGGGTCGAGGCCGCCGATGCGATCGTGAGGTCGATGGAGAAAGCGATCGCCGACAAGGTCGTCACCTACGATTTCGCGCGCCTCATGCAGGGGGCGAAGCAGGTGTCCTGCTCGGGCTTCGGCCAGGCGATGATCGAGCGCATGTAGGCGCCCGCGCCAGCAAGAAAGCCGCCCGCGGGCGGCTTTTTCTGTCCCGGTGCGGGACGCTAGACCTTGTTGATGTTGGAGGCCTGCTTCCCCTTCGGCCCCTGCACGACGTCGAAGCTCACCTTCATGCCTTCCTTGAGGGTCTTGAAGCCCGACATCTGGATGGCGGAGAAATGCGCGAACAGGTCCTCGCTGCCGTCGTCCGGCGTGATGAAGCCGTAACCCTTCGCGTCGTTGAACCACTTCACGGTGCCTGTCGCCATTGCCGCTTCCTTCCCTTTGGTTGTCGAACGCCGGGCGGTTGACCCGGGCCATGCTTGAAACTCACGACCCCGCCGCCCATTTTTCCCATGGCGTTACAGACAGCCTGAATCCAAACACAAGGCGGCTTCTACCTCCCTTCCCTCACCCCGTCAAGACCCCCCCGGCACCGCGTTGCACAGCCGGAACACATTGATTAGGATAGCCTTCGGTGGCTACGGAAGCGATCGGGCCGGGAGTGCCAACATTGCACGAAGCACGAAACTGCAATCGCAATAGGATGTCTCATTGAAGTGAGCTTGGCGGCGACACCGGAGAGGCATGGCGCAGTTCAAGGACGATACTCTGCTCGAGGCGCAGCGGAGCAAGCTGCAGCCTCCGCCGATGTTCAAGGTCATGCTGCTCAACGACGACTACACGCCGATGGAGTTCGTGGTGGTGGTGCTGCAGAAGTTCTTCGGCATGACGCGCGAGCGGGCGACGCAGGTGATGCTCAAGGTGCACCGCGAGGGCATCGGCGTGTGCGGGGTGTATCCTCACGACATCGCCAGCACCAAGGTGCAGCAGGTCGCGGCTTACGCGCGCCGGCACCAGCATCCGCTGCAGTGCGTGATGGAGGAAACGTAGCATGATCGCCCAGGAGCTCGAAGTCAGTCTGCACATGGCGTTCGTGGAAGCGCGCCAGAAGCGGCACGAGTTCATCACCGTCGAGCACCTGCTGCTGGCGCTGCTGGACAACCCGACGGCCGCCGAAGTGCTGCGCGCCTGCGGCGCCAATCTGGACGAGCTGCGCAAGAGCCTCACCCAGCACGTAGCGGAGCAGACGCCGCGCATCGCCGCCGACCGCGAGGTCGACACCCAGCCGACGCTCGGCTTCCAGCGCGTCATCCAGCGCGCCATCCTGCACGTGCAGTCTTCCGGCAAGAAGGAGGTGACCGGCGCGAACGTGCTGGTCGCGATCTTCGGCGAGAAGGACTCGCACGCCGTGTACTTCCTGCAGCAGCAGGGCGTCACGCGCCTGGACGTCGTCAACTACATCTCGCACGGCATCACGAAGACGCCGCAGCAGCACGCCGGCAAGGCCGAGCAGGAAGCGGGCGACGAGACGCAGCCCGAGCCCTCCAACAGCCCGCTCGACAATTACACGCAGAACCTGAACGCGCTGGCGCTCGCCGGCAAGATCGACCCGCTGATCGGCCGCGACCGCGAGCTCGAGCGCGTCATCCAGACGCTGTGCCGGCGGCGCAAGAACAATCCGCTGCTGGTGGGCGAGGCCGGCGTCGGCAAGACCGCCATCGCCGAGGGCCTGGCGCGCCGCATCGTGGAGCAGAACGTGCCGGACCTGCTCGCCCGCAGCACCGTCTACGCGCTCGACATGGGGGCCCTGCTCGCCGGCACCAAGTACCGCGGCGATTTCGAGCAGCGCCTGAAGGCGGTGCTGAAGCAATTGGTGGACAACCCCAACGCGATCCTGTTCATCGACGAGATCCACACGGTGATCGGCGCCGGCGCGGCCTCGGGCGGCACGCTGGACGCCTCCAACCTGCTGAAGCCCGTGCTGTCGACCGGGCAGCTGAAGTGCATCGGCGCCACCACCTACAACGAGTATCGCGGCGTGTTCGAGAAGGACCACGCGCTGTCGCGCCGCTTCCAGAAGATCGACGTCGTCGAGCCCTCGGTGGACGAGACGGTGGAGATCCTCAAGGGCCTGAAGACGCGTTTCGAGGCGCACCACAGCGTCAAGTACACGGCGACCGCGCTCGCCTCGGCAGCCGAGCTGTCGGCGCGCTTCATCAACGACCGGCATCTGCCCGACAAGGCGATCGACGTGATCGACGAGGCGGGTGCCGCGCAGCGCATCGCGCCCAAGAGCCGCCAGAAGCGCATCATCGGCAAGGGCGAGATCGAGGAGATCGTCGCCAAGATCGCGCGCATCCCGCCGCGTAGCGTGTCGAGCGACGACCGCGGGGCGCTCGCCAAGCTCGACCGCGACCTGAAGGCGGTGGTGTTCGGGCAGGACCAGGCGATCGACGCGCTCGCCTCCGCCATCAAGATGGCGCGCTCGGGGCTCGGCAACCCGCAGAAGCCCATCGGCAGCTTCCTGTTCTCCGGCCCGACCGGCGTCGGCAAGACCGAGGTGGCCCGCCAGCTCGCGTACTGCATGGGCATCGAGCTCATCCGCTTCGACATGTCGGAGTACATGGAGCGCCACGCGGTAAGCCGCCTGATCGGCGCGCCGCCGGGCTACGTCGGCTTCGACCAGGGCGGGCTGCTGACCGAGGCGATCACCAAGAAGCCCTACGCCGTGCTGCTGCTCGACGAGATCGAGAAGGCGCACCCGGACATCTTCAACATCCTGCTGCAGGTGATGGACCACGGCACGCTCACCGACAACAACGGCAGGAAGGCCGACTTCCGCAACGTCGTGATCGTCATGACCACCAACGCGGGCGCCGAGTCGCTGGCCCGGAACGCCATGGGCTTCACGCCGTCGGCCAAGGCGGGCGACGAGCTGGAGGCCATCAAGCGGATGTTCACGCCGGAGTTCCGCAACCGCCTCGACGCGGTGATCTCCTTCCGCGCGCTCGACCACGACATCATCATGCGCGTGGTGGACAAGTTCCTCATCCAGCTGGAAGAGCAGCTGGAGGAGAAGAAGGTCGAGCCGGTGTTCACAGCCCGGCTGAAGGCGCACCTGGCGAAGAAGGGCTTCGATCCACTGATGGGCGCACGCCCCATGGCGCGTCTCATCCAGGACACGATTCGCCGCGCGCTCGCCGACGAGCTGCTGTTCGGCAAGCTCGCGCACGGCGGCAAGGTGACGGTGGACGTCGACGAGGCCGGCAATATCGCGCTGGCATTCGAGTCCCCGGCGCCGGCCTCGCCGCCCCCCGCGGCGAAGGAGCCCGTTGCCTAGTGGTGCGCGGCGCCCTGCCGCGCGCTCGTTTCGCCTATGAGCTTATAACGCGCGACGGCTTGACGCCCTCGCGCGTCAGGCAGAGACTTTCTGCTGCCATTCACGATCATCTCGGGAGGAGGGTCCAGATGCGAATCTCTATTGTCTTTGCCGCCGCCGCGCTCGCTGCGGCGCCGCTGACCGCGGGCGCGCAGAGTGCCGCCGCGCAGTGGGCGGGCACCTGCGCCATGTGCCACGGGACCACGGGCCACAGCATGGGCGGCAACGAGCCGCTCGCCGGCATGCCGCAGGACGAGCTGGTGCGCAAGTTCAAGGAGTTCCGCTCGGGCGCCAAGCCGGCGACCGTCATGCACCAGATCTCCAAGGGCTATACCGACAATCAGATCGAGCAGATCGCCGCGTACTTCGCGGCGCAGAAGAAATAGGGGACGGCCATGAGCAGAACTTTCGATCGACGCGACTTTCTCAAAGTGGGCGGCGCCGCGGCGGCACTCGCCGCAGCAGGCTGCGCGACCACCGGGGGCGCCAAGGGCCGCGTGGTGGTGATCGGTGGCGGCTTCGGCGGCGCAACTGCGGCCAAGTACATCCGCCTGTGGGGCTCGGGCATCGAAGTCACGCTGGTGGAGCGCCAGACAGACTTCGTTTCGTGCCCGATGTCCAACCTGGTGTACGGCGGCTCGAGGACCATGAAGGACATCACCTACGGCTATAGCGCGCTGGGGCGCTATGGCGTGCAGCTGGTGCGCGACGAGGCCGTCGCGGTCGACACGTCCGCAAGGACGGTCAAGCTGGCGGGCGGCAGCAACCTCCCGTACGACCGGCTGATCGTCTCGCCGGGCATCGACTTCATGTACGAGCAGATCGCCGGCTACGAGATGGCGATGCGCGACGAGCGCGTCGTGCATGCCTGGAAGGCGGGGCCGCAGACGGTCGCGCTGCAAAGGCAGCTCGCCCAGATGCGCCAGGGCGGCGTGTACGTGCTCGCGGTGCCGCTCGCGCCCTACCGCTGCCCGCCCGGACCCTACGAGCGGGCGAGCCAGGTCGCCAATTACTTCAAGAAGCACAACCCGCGCGCCAAGGTGCTGATCGTGGACGCGAACCCCGACGTCACCTCGAAGGGCAAGTTGTTCAAGCAGGCGTGGGCCGACCTCTACCCGGGCATGATCGAGTTCCGCGGCAACTCCAAGGCGGTCGCCGTCGACGCGCGCAACGGCATCGTCAAGACCGAGGTCGAGGAGGTCAAGGGCGACGTGCTGAACGTGGTGCCGGCGCAGCGCGCCGGCAACATCGCCGTCAAGGCAGGGCTGGTGAACGCCAATAACCGCTGGTGCGGCGTGGATTGGCGCACGACGGAGTCGACCGCGGTCAAGGGTGTGCACGTGCTGGGCGACGCGACGCTCTCCGCCCCGGGGATGCCGAAGTCGGGCAGCATGGCCAACCAGCAGGCCAAAGTGTGCGCCGCGGCGGTGGTGGCGCTGCTCAGCGACCGCGAGCCGCTCTCCGATCCGAGGATCGTGAATACCTGCTACAGCTACGTTTCCGACGACGAGGTCATTCACGTCGCCTCGGTGCACGAGCTCGACGCAAGCAAGAAGACGTTCGTTGCGATCAAGGGTGCCGGCGGGCTGTCGAGCGCGCGCAACACGCTCGAGGGCAAGTACGCCTGGTCCTGGGCGCAGAACATCTGGGCCGACACGCTCGGCTAGCAGCCGGCCGTCTGCAGAAGGCCCCGCCACGGCGGGGCCTTTTTCATTCCAGGCCGCTCAGGTACTCGGACACCGCGCGGATCTCGCCATCCGTCATCTTCGCGGCGATGGTGTGCATGACGGCGTTGTCGTTCGTGCGCACGCGCGCGCCAAAATTCCTGAGTTGCGTGGCCAGGTAGGACGCAACCTGCCCCGCGAGGCGCGGCAGGCTCTCCGAGCCATGTCCGCGCTCGCCGTGGCAGCCGACGCAGGCCGCCGCCTCGGTCGCGGCTCCGCCCTGGCGGTAGACGACCATGCCCTGCGCCGCCAGGCTGGCGTCCGTCGGCGGGTGCGGCCGGCTTGCCTGCCGGCTGAAGTACAGCCCGAGCGCGCGCATGTCTTCCGGCGTGAGCGCGCCGACCATGCGCGGCATGACTTCGCTCTTGCGCTCGCCGCTCTTGAAGTTGGCCAGCTGCTTGGCGATGTACTTCTCGTTCTGCGCCGCGAGGCGCGGAAACAGCTCGGTTGCCGACTCGCCCTGCATACCATGGCACAGGAAACAACTGCCGGCGACGATCTTCTTTGCGCGTGCGAGCTCGGCTTCCTGCGCGCCGGCCGGTGCCGCAGCGGCGAGGACGCAGACGAACGCGAGTGCCCTCATCGCCCGGTGCTGCCGAAGCCTCCGGCGCCGCGGCAGCTCTCGGCGAACTGCTCGACCACGTCGAACTCCACCTGCACCACCGGCACGACGACCAACTGGGCGATGCGCTCGAGGGGCTGCACGGTGAACGCGGCCTTGCCGCGGTTCCACACCGACACGAACACCTGCCCCTGGTAATCGGAGTCGATCAGTCCGACGAGGTTGCCGAGCACGATACCGTGCTTGGCGCCAAGCCCCGAGCGCGGCAGCACGACCGCCGCCAGCCCCGGATCGCCGAGATGAATGGCGATGCCGGTGGGCACCAGCTGGCTATCGCCCGGTTGCAGTACGAGCGGCGCATCGAGACAGGCACGCAGATCCAGGCCGGCCGCGCCGGGCGTCGCGTAGTGGGGAAGGTTCTCGCGGATCCTCGGGTCGAGGATTCGTATTTCAAGCCTTCGCACGCGTGCGCTTCTCTCCTGCCAGCATGCGGGCGACGTGCGCGACGATCTCGCGCGCCAGCTCGAGCTTGGGCGCCGGGCCCAGCGGATGCCGGCCGTCGTCGTCGAACAGCGTGACCTCGCTGTCATCGGCGCCCAGCGCGCGCTGCGCCAGGTTGGCGACGAGCAGGGGCACGTCCTTCTTCGCGCGCTTGGCCTGCGCGTTCTCGGCGAGCTTCTCGCTCTCGGCGGCGAAGCCGACGCAGAAGGGTGCGTCCTTCAGCGCCGCGACCCACGCGAGGATGTCTGGATTCTCGATCAGCTCGAGCGTCATTCCGCCGCCCGCGCCCTTCTTGATCTTCTGCGCCGCGCGGTTCTTCACGCGATAGTCGGACACGGCGGCCACGCCGAAGAACAGGTCGCTGTCCGGCGCCAGCTTCTTCACCGCCTCGAACATCTGCTCGGCGGTGCGCACCGCGATGCGCTGCACGCCGGCAGGCGCGTCGAGCGCCGTGGGTCCGCTCACCAGCGTCACGCGCGCGCCCGCCTCGCGCGCCGCGCGCGCCACGGCGTAGCCCATCTTGCCAGAGCTGGCGTTGGTGATCACGCGCACGGGATCGATGGGCTCCTCGGTGGGACCCGCGGTCACCAGCACGCGCTTGCCGGCCAGCGGCTTGGGCTGAAACAACGCCTCGATCTCGGCGAGGATCTCCTCCGGCTCCAGCATGCGACCCATGCCGACCTCGCCGCAGGCCTGGTCACCCGCGGCCGGCCCCGCGAAGTGCACGCCGTCGCCGCGCAGCGTGTGCACATTGCGCTGCGTGGCCGCGTTCTCCCACATTTCCACGTTCATCGCCGGCGCCACCAGCAGCGGGCTGCGACGCGCCGCGCACAGCGTCGACAGCAGGTCATCGGCGAGCCCGCCGGCGAGCTTTGCGAGAAAGTCGGCCGTCGCCGGCGCCACCACGATCAGTTCGCGGTCGCGCGACAGCTCGATGTGTCCCATGTTGTCGCGCACGCGCGGATCCCACAGGTCGGTCCACACGGCCTGGCCGGTGAGGGCCTGCAGCGTCACCGGGGTCACGAACCGCGTCGCGGCCTCGGTCATGGCGACGCGCACGTCCGCGCCCTCCTTGACCAGCAGGCGGGCGAGCTGCGCGGCCTTGTAGGCGGCAATGCCACCGGTGACGCCCAGCAGAAACTTTTTGCCCTTCAGGGTCATCGTGCGTCGGGCTGGCGCGTTAAGGAAGGGGAATTCTAGGGGAATTCGGGGGGGATCGCTCTGCCAATCGCCGACTGGCCCGCGGGAGAGCGTCCGCGCGAGCGCCTGCTCGCCCAGGGCGCCGGCGCACTGACCGACGCCGAGCTCCTCGCCCTGTGCCTGCGCACGGGCGTGCGCGGCATGAGCGCGGTCGACCTGGGGCGGGAGTTGCTCGCACGCCGTGGGGGCCTGACGGGGCTGCTGGGGGCCGATCACCGGGAACTCGCGCGCATCAAGGGCATGGGTACTGCCAAGGCGGCGCTGCTGGCGGTCGTCCTCGAGCTCGCCCGCCGCGCGTTGCGCGAGCAGCTGCGGGCCGGTGCCGCGCTCACCGCGCCGGGTGCGGTACGGGACTATCTGCGCCTGACGCTCGGCAGCCGGCCCCACGAGGCGTTCCTGTGCCTGTTCCTCGACGCGCAACATCGCGTCATCGGCATCGAGGAGTTGTTCCGCGGCACCCTGACGCAGACCAGCGTATACCCGCGCGAGGTCGTCAAGGCCGCGCTGGCGGCCAATGCCGCCGCCTTGATCTTCGCGCACAACCACCCCTCGGGCGTGGCGCAGCCGTCCCAGGCGGACGAGCTGCTCACGCGGCAGCTCAAGGAAGCGCTGGCGCTGGTTGACATCCGGGTGCTGGACCACTTCATCGTCGCCGGAAACCAGGCTCTCTCGTTTGCCGAGCGCGGGCTGCTGTAGGCGGCGAAAGGACGGACAGGCGCCCGATTTTTCTCTATAATCCGCGCCTTTCGCGCATTTCGGAGTCCGCCATGTCCCGCGTCTGCCAAGTCACCGGCAAGAAGCCGATGAAAGGAAACCTGGTCTCGCACGCCAACAACAAGACCCGGCGCCTGTTCCAGCCCAACCTGCACTACCGCCGCTTCTGGGTGGAGAGCCAGAACCGCTGGGTGCGCCTGCGGGTCAGCACCGCCGGCTTGCGCAAGATCGACAAGCTGGGCGTCGAAGCGGTGCTGGCGGAGATCCGCGCGAGGGAGAAGGCGGCAAACAAGCAGAAGGAGGCCCGCTGATGCGCGACAAGATCAAGCTCGAATCGACCGCCGGCACCGGCCATTTCTACACGACGACCAAGAACAAGCGCACCACACCGGACAAGATGGAGATCAAGAAGTACGATCCCAAGGCGCGCAAGCACGTCCTGTACAAGGAAGCCAAGCTCAAGTAGCCGGACGCACGGCGCAAAAAAAAGGCCCGCGCAAGCGGGCCTTTTCGTTTCTACGGGACGCTCAGGCGTAGCTGCGCAGGCGCCGCGAAAAATCCATCAGCGGAGCGATGCCGCTCGCCTCGGCGCGCTGGCACCAATCCTGCAACTGGCGCAGCAGCTGCTCCTTGGACGCGTGCGAACGCTCCCACAGCGCGATCAGCTCGTCGCGCATGCTGACCGCGATCTGCAGCGCCCGCGACGGCTTGAGCGCCTCGGCCACGCGCGCGCGGTCGGTTTCGGCGCCGTAGCCGATGCGCACCAGCGCGCGCTTGAGCGACTTCAGCAACTCGGCGTCGCGCGGCGACCACTGCTGCAGCCGCGCCACTTCGTCGCTCCAGGTGCGCTTCACGGCCTTGGCGTAGCTCGCGAGCACGTCGTAGCGATTGGCGATCACTGCCTGCAGGGTGTCGTAGTCGCACATGGTCTTGGCCGGCTCGAAGCGCGGCGTCGGCGCCACCTTCTTCACCGTGGCCAGGCCGAGCGCTTCCAGGACGCGGATGTACACCCAGCCGATGTCGAACTCGTACCATTTCGCCGACAGCTTGGCCGACGTGGCGTAGGCGTGGTGATTGTTGTGCAGTTCCTCGCCGCCGATCAGGATGCCCCAGGGAATGATGTTCTTGCTCGCGTCGGCGACGTCGAAATTGCGGTAGCCAAACCAGTGGCCGATACCGTTGATGACGCCGGCCGCCCAGAACGGGATCCACACGATCTGCGTGGCCAGCACCAGCAGGCCCGGCACGATGCCGAACAGCGTGACATTGACGATTCCCATCAGCGTCAGGCCGAGGACGGAAAAGCGCGTGTACACGTTGCGCTCCATCCAGTCGTCCGGCGTGCCGTGGCCGTAACGCTCCAGCGTCTCGGCGTTATAGGACTCCTTGACGTACAGGAACACGCCGCCCCACAGCACGCGGTTGATGCCGAGCACCTGCGGGCTGTGCGGGTCCTCGGGGGTTTCGCACTTGGCGTGGTGCTTGCGGTGAATCGCGGCCCACTCCTTGGTGACCATGCCGGTGGTCAGCCAAAGCCACAAGCGGAAGAAATGGGACACCAGCGGATGCAGGTCCAGTGCGCGATGCGCCTGGTGGCGATGCAGAAAGATCGTGACGGAAGCGATGGTGATGTGCGTCAGGCCGAGCGCGACGAGCACCATGCCCCACCAGGACAAATCGAACAATCCAGAGAAAATCATCAGTAGATTCTAGTAGTTATGGAAGAAGTGGCGACCGATTCTACGCGATTGGACCACCCATGCAACAGGGAATTCCCCAAGCAAGGTAAGGAATTTCCGTATCGGACGTAACCGCCCGTGCCGCAAGGGGAAAGTCGCTCAACGGCGCTGGAATGCAGCGGCGAAGAAGCCGTCGCAGCCATGCCGGTGCGGCCAGAGCCGCAACTGGTCGTCGCACTCGAGCGCAATGCGCTGCGCCGCCAGGGCTTCCCGGCACGAGAGCGCGTCGAATTCGAGGTGCGCAGCGGCAAATGCCCGCGCCACGTCCTCGTTCTCTTCGGGCAGGATACTGCAGGTTGCATAGACCAGCCGGCCGCCGGGCTTCACCAGGCGCGCGGCGGCACCGAGGATCGACGCCTGCTTCGTCGCAAGTTCGCGGATCGCTCCGGCGTCGTGCCGCCACTTCAGATCAGGGTTGCGCCGCAGCGTGCCGAAACCGCTGCACGGTGCGTCCACCAGGACGCGATCGAGCTTTGATGCCAGCCGCTTGGCGCGCGCATCGCCCTCGCCCGACAGCACCAGCGCGTGCACATTGGACACGCCGGCGCGCGCCGCGCGCGGCGCGAGCTCGCCCAGGCGCCGGCTGGACACGTCCATCGCGTAGATGCGGCCCGTACCGCGCATGAGCATGGCCAGCGCGAGCGTCTTGCCGCCCGCGCCTGCACAGTAATCGGCGATCATTTCGCCGCGCCGCGGCGCGAGGAGATAGGCAAGCAGCTGGCTGCCTTCATCCTGCACTTCGATGACGCCCTGCCGGAACAGCGGGTGGCGATTCACCGCCGGCTTGCCCGCCAGCCGGATGCCGGCGGGCGAATATGGGGTCGGTGCGCCCTCGATGCCGTCCGCGCGCAGGCGCGCAAGCACTTCCTCCCTGCCCGACTTCGCGAGGTTGACCCTCAGGTCGAGCGCTGCAGGGTTGAGCAGGCCCTGGGCGATGCGCATGGCCTCCTCATCACCGTGCAACGCCACCAGCCGCTCCCAGAGCCAGTCGGGGAGATCGGCGCGCACCGCAGGGGCAAACGTCTCGCTGCGCGCGGCGCGCACGCGCGCCACCAGCGCTAGCTCGTCCTCGCGCAGCACACCATCGAGCGCGCGTCCCGACAGGCCGCGCACGCGCACGAGCGCAGCAATCGCCAGCGCCCGTGGCGCGTCCGAACCCGCCGCCACTGCGAGCGAGCGCCGCCTGCGCAGCACCGCGTATACGGTCTCGGCGACGAAGGCGCGGTCCTGCTGCCCGAGATTGCGATGCGCCCGGAAGTAGCGCGACACCGCCGCGTCGGCCGGCCCACCTTGCGCGAGCAGCTCCCCGAGCAGCGCCTCCGCTCTCGCCAGCTGCGCGCGGAAGATCACGGCGCGGGCGTGATGCGCGCCGCCAGCTGGTCGATGCGCGTGCCGTCCTTGCGGACCACGAGCACGCGCAACGGCAGGTACGCGTGGCCGGCATCCAGCCACCACTCCGTCGCGCGCCCATCGTTGTCGCGCTTGACGAGATGCAGCGCGTCGAACTCGCCGGCCGGCACGCGCAGGCGCTCGCGGCCCGCGATCTCGAATACGTAGTGCGCAACGCCCTTGCCGTCCGCGACGTGGAAATCCAGCGGGCCCTTGCCGGGCACCTTGAACGCCGGCGCGAACACGAGGCTCAGGCGGTCCTGGGCGTTCGGCGGGATCGGCTCGGTGCGCGGCGCGCCCCGGAACTGCTGGATGAGGGTGCGCTCCTTCCAAGAGAAGCGCGCTGTCGCGAGGTCACGGCGCGGGCGGCGGTCCTCGTAGACCAGCGGGCGCAGGCCGTCCGGCGTCACCATTCCCTCGCTCGTGCGCCGGACCTCTCCCAGCAGCGACAGCAGGCCGCTGCCTTCCCAGGTCTCGACGAGCCGGTAGGTCTTTCCGTCGTGCTCGAGGACGTGCTTCGCCGTGGCCATGGCGCTGCCGTTGTAGCGCACCTCGTAGTCGATGACCACGCGCTCCGGGGGCGCGGCATGCACGTCGCAGGCCACCACCAGCAGACTAGAGGCGATTGCCGTGCACCATCTGCGCATGGTTGCCTTTCACCCGGACTTCGCCGTCGTTCAGCTCCAGCAATCCGTCGAGAAACCAGCGGATCGCGCGCGGGTAGAGCTCGTGCTCCTGCACCAGCACGCGCGCCGCGAGCGAATCTGCCGTGTCGCCCGCCAGTACCGGCACGGCGGCCTGCGCGATGATCGGGCCGTGGTCCAACTGCGCCGTCACGAAGTGCACAGTGCAGCCGTGGCGCGTGGCGCCGGCCGCCAGCGCGCGCGCATGCGTATCCAGGCCCGGGAATTCGGGCAGCAGGGACGGATGGATGTTCACGATGCGCCCGGCGTAGCGCGCGACGAATGCCGGTGTGAGGACACGCATGAAGCCGGCGAGAGCCACCAGCCTGGGCGCATGCCGGTCGATCTCGGCGCCGAGCGCCGCCTCGAAGGCCTCGCGCGAGGCGAACGCGCGGTGCTCGACCACCGCCGTGGCGATGCCGCGGCGCGCCGCCAGCGCCAGCCCCGGCGCATCGGCGCGGTTGCTGATCACCGCCGACACCGGGATTCCGGCGTCGAGCATGGCCTGCAGGTTGCTGCCGCGGCCGGAAATGAGAACGACGACCGACATCAGATGGGCAGTCTAAACCACGCGCAAGGCGCGACGCGCGTCATCCCGGCCCCGGGCGCGTCATCGCCTCGGCGTCCACCCAGCGGTCGAATTGCTCGGCGCTGACGAAGCCCAGCGCCAGCGCGGCGGCGCGCAGCGTGCTGCCCTCGCGGTGCGCCTTGTTCGCGATCTCAGCGGCGCGGTCGTAACCGATGTGCGGCGCCAGCGCCGTCACCAACATCAGCGAGCGCCCCACCAGCTCGCGCACCCGCGCCTCGTTCACCTCGATGCCGCGCGCGCAATGCTCCTCGAACGACGCGCAGCCGTCCGCCAGCAGGCGCACGCTCTGCAGGAAATTGTGGATCAGCAGCGGCTTGTAGACGTTGAGCTCGAAGTGCCCGGAGGCCCCGCCAATGCCGACCGCCGTGTCGTTGCCCATGACCTGCGCGCAAAGCATCGTCAGGGCCTCCGCCTGGGTGGGATTGACCTTGCCCGGCATGATGGAGCTCCCTGGCTCGTTCTCCGGGATCGTGAGCTCGCCCAGCCCCGAGCGCGGGCCGGACGCGAGCCAGCGCACGTCGTTGGCGATCTTGCTCAGCGCCACAGCCAGCACGCGCAGCGCCCCGTGCGCGAACACCAGCGCCTCGTGGCCGGCCAGCGCCGCGAACTTGTTGGGCGCTGTGGCGAACGTGAGGCCGGTGGCCTGTGACAGGTCCTTCGCCATGCGCTCGGCGAATTCGGGATGCGTGTTCAGGCCCGTGCCGACGGCCGTGCCGCCGATGGCGAGCTCGCGCAGGCCAGGCAATGCGAGCCCGATGGCCGACGCCGACTGGGTCAGCTGCATTACGTAACCGGAGAACTCCTGGCCGAACGTCAGGGGCGTGGCGTCCTGCAGGTGCGTGCGGCCGATCTTGACGATGCCGGCGAATGCCTCGGCCTTGCCCGTCAGCGTCGCCCGCAGGCGTTCCAGCCGCGGTTGCAGGTCGTGCTCGACTGCCCGCACCGCGGCGATGTGCATTGCAGTCGGGAAGGCGTCGTTGGAGGACTGGCCGAGATTGACGTGGTCGTTCGGGTGCACCAGGCGTCCCGGTCCGCGCGCGCCGCCGAGCAGCTCCGAGGCGCGGTTGGCGAGCACCTCGTTCATGTTCATGTTGCTCTGCGTGCCCGAGCCCGTCTGCCAGACGACGAGCGGGAATTCCTCGTCGTGGCGGCCAGCCAGAACCTCGTCCGCGGCGCGCACGACGGCGTCGGCGAGCCGCGGCTCGAGCAGGCCGAGCGCGCTGTTGACGCGCGCCGCGGAGCGCTTAACCAGCGCCAGCGCATGGATGACCGGCACGGGCATGCGCTCGCCGGAGATGCGGAATAGCCTGCGGCTGCGCTCGGTCTGCGCGCCCCACAGGCGCTCGGCCGGCACCTCGATGATGCCGAAGGAGTCCTTCTCCTGGCGCGTTGCCGCCACGGCCCCTCCCGTTACTTGAGGTCGAACAGCAGGACCTCGGCGTTCTCCCCCTTCTCCAGCACGATTTCAGGCGTGTCGCCGAGCTTGACGGCGTCGCCGGCCTCCAGCGGCATCCCGTTCACCGACACACGGCCGCGCGCCACATGCACATATGCCATCCGCCCCGCCGCGAGGGCGTGCGCCACCCGCTCACGGGCATCGATCAGCGCGGCGTAGACGCGCGCGTCCCTGTGAATGCGCACCGAGCCGTCGGCGCCGTCGCCCGAGGCGATCAGGCGCAGCCGGCCGCGCTTCTCGGCATCCGCGAAATGCTTCTGCTCGTAGGACGGCGCGACGCCGATCACTTCCGGCTCGATCCATATCTGCAGGAAGTGCGTGGTCTTCGACCGGTCATGATTGAACTCGCTGTGGCGCACGCCGCTGCCGGCGCTCATGCGCTGCACGTCGCCCGGCACGATCGTCGAGCCGTTGCCCATCGAATCCTGGTGCGCGAGCGCGCCCTCCAGCACATAGCTGAGGATCTCCATGTCCCGGTGGCCATGGGTGCCGAAGCCGGTGCCTGGCGCAATGCGGTCTTCGTTGATCACGCGCAGCGGCCCGAAGCCGACGTGGCGCGGATCGTAATAGTCGGCGAACGAAAAGCTGTGGTAGGACTTCAGCCAGCCGTGGTCGGCGTAGCCCCGCTCCCCGGCGCGGCGCAGCTCACGCATGGCGCTCAGGACGTCGCGCCGGATCCCTGCGCCGCGCGCTCGGCGATTTCCTGGTGAACCTTGGCCATGTCGAGCGCCTTCGCCTGGGAGATCACCTGCTCGAGCGCGGACGCCGGCAGCGCGCCCGCCTGCTGGAACAGCACCACCTTCTCGCGAAATACCATCAGCGTGGGGATGGAGCGGATGTTGAACGCGCCGGCCAGCTCCTGCTCCGCATCGGTATTCACCTTGCCGAACACCACGTCGGCGTGGACTTCCGCCGCCTTCTCGTATACCGGAGCGAAGCCGCGGCACGGCCCGCACCATGGCGCCCAGAAATCCACGATGACCATCGAGCTTTCGGTGACCACTTGCTCGAAATTGTCCTTGGTCAGTTCGACTGTCGCCATGCCGGTTCCTCTATAAAGCGCGCAGTGTACTCTAGCCTTATGGTGGAGTACGTCGGCCGATTCGCCCCTTCGCCCACGGGGCCATTGCACTTCGGCTCGCTGGTCGCCGCACTGGCAAGCTACATGGAGGCGCGCGCGGCGAAGGGCAAGTGGCTCGTGCGCATGGAGGACCTCGATCGGCCGCGCGAGCAGCCGGGCACTACGGACGACATCCTGCGCGCACTCGAGCGCCTCGGCCTCGGCTGGGACGGGCCGGTCCTCTACCAGAGTGCCAGGGCAGAGCGCTACCGCGGCGTGCTCGGCGACCTCCTCGCGCGCGGCTTTGCGTACCCGTGCGCGTGCACGCGGCGCGAGCTTGAGGACTCCGCGCTCGCCCTGGACGGCGCGCGCATCTATCCGGGCACTTGTCGCGCGGGCCTGCCTGCGGACAAGCCGGCGCGCGCGATCCGCCTGAGAACGCACGATGCCCCCATCGGCTTCGCGGATGCGATCCAGGGCTGGATGGAGCAGCGCGTCGAAAGCGAGGTCGGCGATTTCGTGCTGCGGCGCGCCGATGGCATCGTCGCCTATCAGCTGGCGGTCGTGCTGGACGACATGGACCAGGGAGTCACCCACGTGGTGCGTGGCGCCGACCTGCTCGACTCGACCTGCCGCCAGATTCATCTGCAGCGGCTGCTTGGCGCACGCTTGCCGCACTACGCGCACGTGCCGGTCGCGGTGAATGCCGCGGGCGAGAAGCTCTCCAAGCAGACCGGCGCGCGTCCGCTCGATCTCTCGGATCCGCAGCGCGAGCTCGCGCGCGCGCGCCGGTTTCTCGGCCAGTCGGAGGACCGCTGGGACCTCGCGCGCGTGCCGCGCGCACGCTCGCTAGCGCCTGGCGGGTAGCACCACCGTCGCCAGGCAACCGAGCACGAGCCCGAGCGCGGCGAACTCCTGCCACCCCGGGCGCTCGCCGAGGAACAGGATGCCGGAGATCACGCCGACCACCGGGGTCATCAGCATGCTGAGCGAGAACGTGGTGACCGACACCGACGTGGCGAGCTTGATCCACGCCCAGTACGCCCAGGCGAACGCCAGGAACACGTTGTACGCCACCGCCAGGCCTGGCAAGAGGCTCACGTCGCCGAGCGCACGCCAGTCCTCGAGGAGAAGCGCGCTCGCGTAGATGGGAACGCCGCCGATCAGCATCATCCACGCGGTGAGCGCGGCGACCGGTGCCTGCACCGGAAATCTCTTCTGCAGCAGCGTGCCGATGGCCCAGGTGCAGGCGGCGCCGAGCACCATGAGCGCGCCGAGCGGCGCGCCGGCAAGGGTGGTGAGCTCCTGCGCGAGCAGCAGCGCCATGCCCGCCATGCCGAGCGCGAGGCCGATCACCTTGCGCGTGCTCATGCGCTCGCCCAGGAACCAGACCGAGAGCGGAATGGCCCACGCGGGCATGGTGTAGGCGAGGATGGCCGCGCGCCCGGACGGAATGAGGCGCAGGCCGAAGACCACCAGCACGTTCCAGCAGGTGATGGTGAAGAACGCGATCAGGACCAGGCGTCGCCACTGCGACCGCGGGATGGCCAGCGGCTGGCCGCTCGCTTTCAGCACCGTGAACAGCACCGCCGAGCCCGCAGCGAGGCATAGCGTGCGGAAGGTGAGGGGCGCGACTTCCGCGATCGCCACCTTCATTGCCGTCCAGTTGAAGCCCCACACCAGCGTGATCCCGGCCAGCACCCACCACAGGTGGCGCGGCATGTGCTCCGACATCAGCCGCGCACCCGCACCGGCATGGCCTTCATGCCGCGAAACACCATGGAGTTGAGCCACTCGTAGCGCTCCTGTGCGGGCTCGAGTCCCGGCCAGCGCGCGAGGACCGCCGGAAACGCGATCTGCCCTTCCAGCCGCGCCAGCGGGAATCCGAGGCAGAGGTGCGCCCCGAAGCCGAACGCGAGGTGCGCCGGCCCGCTGCGGGCGAGGTCGACCAGGTCGGGATCCGGGTAGGCGCGCGGATCGCGGTTGGCGGCGTTGAGCTGGATGAACAGCCTCTCGCCGGCCTTGAGCCTCTTGCCGTGCAGCTCGCAGTCCCGAGCCACGATCCGGCCTTGCACGCCGTTCGGGCCGTCGTAGCGCAGGAGCTCCTCCACCGCCGCTGGCGCGAGCGCAGGATCGTCGCGCAGCCTGCGCATCTCCAGCGGGAAGCGCATCAGGCCGAGCAGGCCGTTGGCAAGGTGGTTGGTGGTCGTCTCGTGCCCCGCGAACAGCAGCAGGATGCAGGTGGCGACGAGCTCGTCCACCGTCAGACGGTCCTCGCCATCGCGCAGGTGCACCAGCTCGGACAGCAGATCCGGCGCGCTAGCCGCGCGGCGCGCCGAGATCATGTCGCGAAAGAACTCGGCCAGTTCATGCGTCGCTGCCTGCGCGATGTCGTATTTCTCGGGCGACATGCGCGAGCTGCCGATGAACAGCGCCATGTCGTCGGACAATCGCTTCACCCGCGGCAGCTCCTCGCGCGGCACGCCCAGCATGTCCATGATGACCAAAGCGGGAAGCGGCCCGGCGAAATCCGCGATGAAGTCGAACTCGCGGCGCCCGCCAATGGCGTCGAATAGCCAGTGCATCAGCGCTTCGATGCGCGGGCGCATGGCGTGCATGGACTTGACGTGGAAGACCTTGCTCGTCAGCCGGCGCAGCCGCGTGTGCTCTGGCGGATCGCGGAACACCATCCACAGCGAGAGGTAGCGGATGATGTCCGCGATGCGCCGCGCTTCAGGCGGCGGCAAGGCGGCAAAGAAAGGGCGCAGGCGGTCCGAGGACATGTCGCGCTGCAGGCAGATCTCCCGCACGTCCTCGTATCGCGTCACGACCCACGCTTTCAGGCGCGGGCTCCAGTGACAGGGGTCCTCGTCCTGCAGGCGGCGCAGCAGCGGGAAGGGATCGGCGAGGAAGGCCGGGTCTTCCGGCCGATAGTCGGCGCTCATCCTTTGCTCACCAGCCAAACGGCCAGCATCGCGACCGCCATTCCGGCCGCCGAATACACAGTGTAGGTCTCGCCGAACAGCGGCCAGGCGACGAGCGCCGTGCACGGCGGCACGAGGTACATCAGGCTCGCCACCTTGGTCGCCGCGCCGTGACGGATGAGCCAGAAGAGCAGGAACACCGCGCCCAGCGAAAGCGCGAACACCAGCCAGGCGAGGACCGCGAGCAGCGTCGGGCTCCAGACGACCTGCCGCGTCTCGAACATCCAGGCATAGGGCGCCAGCACGAGCGCCGCAGCGGCGAACTGGATCGCGGCACCGGTGCGCAAGTCCACGCGGGCGCAGTAGCGCTTCTGCCAGATGGCCCCGAGGCTGATGCTCGCCAGCGCCACCACGGAAAGCGCCGTCGCTGCCGCGCCAACTCCCTCGAGGACCCACTTCTCGTGCACGACCAGCGCGACCCCGCCGACGCCGAGCAGCAGGCCGAACCATTGGCGCGCGTTGGTACGCTCGCCCAGGAGCCAGCCGCTCAGCACGGCGGCAAGGATCGGCTGCAGCCCGGTGATGAGGGACGACACGCCCGCCGGCATTCCGCGATGCAGGGAGAGGAAGACGCCTCCCAGATAGCCCGCCTGGATGAGAGCTCCCGCGAACCCCATGTGCAGCCACTGGGCGGGGGTCGACGGCCATGGGGCGCGCATCCACGCACAAAGCGGGAGGAGAAGGGCGATGACGATCAGGAACCTGATGACCAGGAAAGTTGCGGGCTCGGCGTAAGCGAGCCCTAACTTTGCACCCACGAAGCCGGTGCTCCAGAGCACTACGAACAGCCCGGGGAAAACCCAGGCAATACCCTGAACAGGATCGCGCTCCCCAGCCACGCCAGATTGTGACCGGAGGTCCGCCGCGACGAGAGGGGATTTCACCTCGGCGCGCTCGTGCGTTTGAAACGCCCGCAGGCCGGTGCAGCGGGCGAAGTCGCTGTACATCAAGCACTTATGCTGCACCGCAAAATACTCTTGACTTCAAGGGGAAGAGGCTTAGAATTCGCATTGCTGCGGCGCACCAATTCGCGCCCGACCGAATCTAAACCGACCGACAAGGAGCCCCAAATGTACGTCACTCCCGAGCAGATCCAGGCGGCCGGCAAGGCCAACGTGGAAACCGTGCTCTCGCTCGCCGCGATGCAATTTGCGGCGATGGAGAAGCTGGCGACCCTGAACGCCAACGCCGTGAAATCCGCATTCGAAGACAGCCTGAGCAACACCCGCGCGCTGTTCGGCGCGAAGGATGTCCAGGAATTCATGAACCTGCAGAGCACGCTGGCCACGCCGGCGGTCGAGAAGGCGATTGCCTACTCGAAGAGCGTGTACGAAGTCGCCTCCGAGACCAACGCCGAGCTGTCCAAGGTTGCCGAGAAGCGCGTCGCCGAGTGGAACGAGAACTTCAGCTCGCTGCTCGACAAGGCGGTCAAGAACGCGCCGGCCGGCTCCGACGTCGCGGTTGCCGCGGTCAAGTCGATGATCGCCGCTGCAAACTCCGCCTACGACAACATGGCCAAGGTGGCCAAGCAGGCGACCGAGATCGCCGAAGCCAACGTCGCGGCTGCGACCGAGACGGCGAAAGGTCTCGCCAAGGTAAAAAAGTCCGCCTGAGCGCCAAACCGGGCGGCAAGTCCGCCCGATCTAGCGCCAAGCGCAAGACGAAGAAACGCAAGTGACGAAAGGGCCCGCCGCAAGGCGGGCCTTTTCTATTGGAGCGCGGCGCGCACTGCGTCCTCGACGCGCTCGAGGAACACGAACTGCAGCTTGTCGCGTGCCTCGGCCGGAACGTCCTCGAGATCCTTCTCGTTCCTCCTGGGCAGCATCACCGTGGTAATGCCGGCACGCAACGCCGCGAGCGTCTTTTCCTTGACGCCGCCGATCGGCAGGACGAGACCGCGCAGCGAGATCTCGCCCGTCATGGCGATGTCGGGACGCACCGGCTTGCCCTGCAGCAGCGACGTCAAGGCGAGGAACATCGCGACCCCCGCGCTCGGGCCGTCCTTCGGCGTGGCGCCCGCCGGCACGTGCACGTGGATGTCGGTCTTGTCCAGCGCTTCGCCGCACCAGGTCTTGGCGAGCGTGAGGGCGGCCTGGGCCGACTCCTTCATCACGTCGCCCAGCTGCCCGGTGAGGATGAGCTTGCCCGAGCCCGGCACCTTGGAGGCCTCGATGAACAGGATGTCCCCGCCGACCGGAGTCCAGGCAAGGCCCGTGGCCACGCCCGGCACCGAGGTGCGCAACGCCACCTCGTTCTCGAACTTGCGGGCGCCGAGGATCGCGTGCAAGTCGCCTGCGTCCACCGCCACGCTTTGCGCCTTGCCCTCGGCGATGCGCATGGCGGCGTTGCGGAACACCGATCCGATCTCGCGCTCCAGGTTGCGCACACCCGCTTCGCGCGTGTAGCCGGCGACGATTTCCCGGATCGCGGCATCGGTGAGGCTCGCCTGCGCGCCTTCAGGCCCCGCATCCTTCAACCCATTGGCCTCGAGCTGCTTCTTCACCAGGTACTTGCGCGCGATCTGCAGCTTTTCCTCCTCGGTGTAGCCGGGAAGCTGGATCACCTCCATGCGGTCGCGCAGCGGGCCGGGAATCGTGTCAAGCACATTCGCCGTGGCGATGAACAGCACCTTCGACAGGTCGAAGTCCACGCCCAGGTAGTTGTCGCGGAATCTCGCGTTCTGCTCCGGGTCGAGCACCTCGAGCAGCGCGGATGACGGGTCGCCATGGAAGCCGCCCGCGCCCAGCTTGTCGATCTCGTCCAGCATCAGCACGGGCGAGCGCGATTCGGCGCGCTTGAGCGCTTGGATCACGTTGCCCGGCAGCGCGCCGATATAGGTGCGCCGGTGGCCGCGGATCTCGGCTTCGTCGTGCAGGCCGCCCAGCGCCACGCGCTGGAACTTGCGCCCGGTCGCTCTCGCGATCGACTGGCCGAGCGAGGTCTTGCCCACCCCCGGCGGCCCGACAAAGCAAAGGATCGGGCTCTTGCCCTCCGGATTGAGCTTGCGCACCGCGAGGTACTCGAGGATGCGGCGCTTCACCTTCTCCAGGCCGTAGTGGTCCGCGTCAAGCACCGCGCGCGCTGCGGCGAGGTCCACCGTCTTCTGCGCCTCGGCGTTCCAGGGCAGCTCGGCCATCAGCTCGAGCCAGGTGCGCAGCATCGAGGCCTCGCCCGATGACTCGCCCATGCGCGAGAGGCGCTTGAACTCCTTGTTCGCGACCTTGAGCGTCTCCTCCGGCATGCCGGCCGCATCGAGCGCCTTCTTCAGTTCCTCCAGCTCTGCGGCGGTGTCCTCGGTCTCGCCCAGCTCCTTCTGGATCTGGCGCATCTGCTCGCGCAGCACGTGCTCGCGTTGGCGTTCGTCAAACTCCTTCTTGGTCTTGTCGCCGATCTCCTTCGACAGGCGCAGCACGCTCACACGCTCGGCAAGATGCGCGAGCACCATGTCGAGGCGTTTCTCGAGATCGAAGCATTCCAGGATTGCCTGCTTTTCGTCGTTGCCGATGTCGAGCAGGTTCGCCACCATGTCGGCGAGCTGCGAGGCCGAATCCACGGCCTGCACCACCGCCGCAAGCTCGTCGGGCAGGTTGGGCAGCAGCTTGATTGCCTCGGCCGCCTGTGTCTTGAGCTGCAGGAAGCGCGCCTCGACCGCCTCGCCGGCCTCGGTCGCCTCGGGCACCCAGACCACACGCGCCACGAGAAACGGCCAGCCTTCGAGGAACTCGGTGACGCGGAAGCGCGCCTGGCCCTGCACGGCCAGATGGTGCGCGCCCTCGCTGGACGGCACGTAACGCACGATCTCGCCCGCCGTTCCGACCCAGTGCAGGTCGTCCGCTCCGATCGTGTCGGTCTTGGGGTCGCGCTGCAGGAGGAACCCCGCCCTGCGCGATTGGCGCACGGCTTCATTCACGGCGGCAATCGACGAGCTGCGTCCCACCGCGACGGGGGAGATCACGCCCGGAAAAAGCACCGCGTTGCGCATCGGCACGAGGATCAGGGCGTCCTCGGGAATCGGGCGCACGGCAAGCTGCGTGCCGCGGCTGCGCCGAGCCGGGCTATCGCCGCGGCTTCCCTCGCCGCCTTCCAGGGCTTCCTTCTTCCTGCGCCAGAATTCCATGGTCATCACTCCTGACGCCCGCAAATGCAGGCTTCGAGGTGGTAAATGCGGGCGAACCGGCGAGAATCAAGCTGCCGATTCCCCCGGACACACTAAGGGGTTAGCGGACCAAGAGGTGCGGCAGCCAGAGGGAGAGGACAGGGAAGGCGGTCAGCAGGCCGACGCGGAACAGTTCGGCGACGAAGAACGGTGCCACGCCGAGGAAGGTACGGCTCATCGGCACGTCCTTGGCCAGCGAATTGATGACGAAGACGTTCATGCCTACCGGCGGCGTAATCAGGCCGAGCTCCACGACGATAAGCGCGAGAATGCCGAACCAGATCTTCAGGTCCTCCGGGCTCATGCCGAAGTCGAGCACCGCGATCACGGGCCAGAAGAACGGGATCGCGAGCAGGATCATGGAAAGGCTGTCCATCAGGCAGCCCAGAAGGATCAATGCGATGAGCAGCAGGATGAGGACCGTCATCGGCGCCAGTCCCGAATTGGCCATCAAGCTCGCCGCCGCCTGCGGCACCCCGCCGCGCGCCATGAAGATGTTGAGCAGCTGCGCGCCGAGCAGGATCAGGTAGATCATGCCGGAGGTGCGCGCGGTGTCGAGAAGCGCCTCGCGGATGCCCGCCCAGCGCACGCTACCGCGCACGATGCCGACGAGCGACACCATGAACACGCCCACCGCCGCCGCCGGCGTGGGATTGAAGAAGCCGAAGTAGATGCCTCCGATCACCACGCCGAAGATGCCAAGCACTGGCGCCACATTCACGGTGGCCTCGATGAACTCCTCGCGCGGCACGCGACTGCCGGCCGGGCCGGCCTCCGGGCGCACGCGCACATAGATTGCGATGGTCACGAGAAAAAACAGCACCGCGATGAAGCCCGGAACGAAGGCGGCGATGAACATCTCGATGATGCTCGCCTCCACGACGATGGCGTACACCACCAGCACGATCGAGGGTGGGATCAGGATGCCAAGCACGCCACCCGCGGCCAGCGTGCCGGTGGCGAGCTCCGGGCTGTAGCGATAGCGGCGCAACTCGGGCAGCGCCACCTGCCCCATGGTGGAGGCGGTCGCGAGCGAAGACCCGCACACGGCGCCGAAGCCCGCGCAGGCGGCGATCGCCGACATCGCCACGCCGCCGCGCATCCAGCCCAGCCACGCGTTCGCCGCGCGAAACAGGTCGCGCGAGAGCCCCGCGCGCGATGCGATGTTGCCCATCAGCACGAACATGGGCAGCACCGACAGGTCGTAGATCGAGAACTGCGAGTAGGCGAGGTTCTTGAGCTGCGCGAGCACGATCCTCGGCTCCGAAAGGATCATCATGCCGCCGCCGCCTACCAGGATCATGGCGTAGGCGATCGGCATGCGGATGGCGATCAGCGCCACCAGCGCGGCGAGCCCCGCCAGGCCGATGAGGAAGTTAGATTCCACGCGCGGCTTTGCGCAGCGTGACGACAGCCGCCACGGCCAGCAGCGCGAGCGAAGCGAGCGCCCAGGGATAGGCGACCCAGATCGGGATCTTGAGGATGGTCGTGGTCTCGACGTACTTGCGGTAGTCGAGCAGGCCCTCGTACATGCGCCAGAGCAGCAGCAGGCTGAAGCCGAGGGCGACGAACGACGCCAGCAGCTCGAGTGCCGCCACGGTGCGACGGCTCGCGCGCGCGGTGAAGATGTCCGCGGTCACGTTGGCCCCCATCAA
>Ga0224500_10000038_pt1 | contig 87371 bp, 77 predicted proteins | sample SF_Oct11_sed_USG_FD_168126 | JGI IMG/M metagenome (GOLD analysis project Ga0224500, IMG submission 168126) | Sediment microbial communities from San Francisco Bay, California, United States - SF_Oct11_sed_USGS_4_1 | ecosystem: Environmental > Aquatic > Marine > Sediment | place: USA: California...
CCCGGCGCGCTCACAGCAGACGCGACCCCGCCACCCAGACGATCGCCGGCGGGACATTGCGCCACACCCGCTCGACGCGACGCCACGCGAGGCGCGCGTCGCGAAACGCGAACGGCGCCCGCAGTCCGTAGCTGTACTGGACCAGGCGGCGCTCGGGGTGGTCGAGCAGGAAGCGCTCGATCGCCGCGATCGTCGTCGCCGCGACGTTGCCAGGCAGGCTGCGGAACGGCAGCGACGACACCGCGACTGCGCGGGCCGGCTGTGCCAGGAGGTCGTCGACGCGCTCGTGCACGCAGCCGATGCGCACCCTGGCCCGCGGGAAGGAGGTGGCGATGCGGCGCGCCAGCAGCGGCTCGCGCTCGATGACCGTGAGGACCGCCTCGGCATGCTCGGCGACGAGGCAGCGCGTCACCGCCCCGGTCCCGGCGCCCAACTCGATGACGGCGGGGTACCCGCGCGCCTGCCGCGACATGGCGCGCGCGAGCACGTTCGACGAGGGCACCACGCCGCCGACCAGCGCGGGCTCGCGCACGAACTGCACCAGCATCGACCCCGCGAGCGCGTCGAGCACCGCCGGCGCGCGCGCGCGATGCGACGCCCGCGGCCACGCCGGGGCGGCGTAGCCTTTGCTCATGCCCTGCAAGCCTAGGGCCATCCCGCCCTGCCGGTCGCGCCCGGTGGATTCCTCGTCCATTCGAGTCATGCGCGATGCTCCCCCGCGATCAATGGAGCGATCGTAACAGCAGGAGCACCGCCGGTAGAAGCAGCGCGGCCACGAGCCCGTGCAATCCGAAGGCGAGTCCGGCGAAGGCGCCGGCCTCGGCGTGGACCTGGAATGCCCGCGCCGTGCCGATGCCGTGCGCGGCCAGCCCGAGCGCGAAGCCGCGCGCCGCCCAGCTCTCGATGCGCAGCGCGTCGAGCACGAAGCGCGCGACGACCGCGCCCAGGACGCCCGTGGTCACGGCGAACACGGCCGCCAGCGCGGGAAGCCCGCCGAGCGACTCGGCGATGCCCATGGCGATCGGCGCCGTGACCGACTTCGGCGCGATCGACGCGATGGTCTGAGGCGAGGCGCCCAGCGCCCACGCGATGACCACGGCGCTGGCCGATGCGACGACCGAGCCCGCCGCCAGGGCCGCGGCGATCGGCCACGCCAACCGCTTCACGCGCGGCCACTCGCGGGCGAGCGGCACCGCGAGCCCCACGACGGCGGGGCCGAGCAGGAAGTGCACGAACTGCGCGCCGTCGAAGTACGCAGCATACGGGGTCCTGGTTGCGGCCAGCGCGGCGACGACGATCGCGACAGCGATCGGTACCGGGTTGGCGAGCGGGTGGAAGCGCGAGCGCGCGTACAGCGCGTAGCCGGCGCCGTACGCGACGAGCGTCAGCGTCAGCCCCGCGAGCGGCGTGGCCGCGAGGTAGACCCACAGCGCGAAGAACGGCTCGGTCATCGCCCCCCCACGCTTGCGGCATTCGCCGCAGCGCCGCCCCCCGGGGGAGCGGCGTTCATGATTCGCTTCCGCCGCGCCCGCGTTTCGCGAGCCGGGCGAACACGAGTGCCGCCACGGCGATCGCGAGCACTGTGCTCACGACGAGGGCAACGACGATCGGCACCCACTCGTCCGCGAGCTGTCGCGCGTAGAGCATCACGCCGACGCCGGCGGGAACGAAGAGCAGCGAGAGGTGCCGCGCGAGCGCGTCGGCGGCCGCCGCGAAGGCCTCGGGCACGCCTCCGCGCGCCAGCAGCACGCCGAGCAGCAGCGCCATGCCGGCGACGGGCCCGGGCAGCGGCAGCCCTGCGAGGCGCACCAGCGCCTCGCCCAGGCTCTGGAACACGAGCAGCCACGTGACGCCGGCGAGGAACGGGCTCAAGGTCCCAGTCTCTCGCGCCGCGGCGGCGGGCGCGCCTAGACGCGCTCGTAGAGCGTGACCACGCACGCTCCGCCGAGGCCGAGGTTGTGCTGCAGCGCGAGGCGCGCTCCCGCGACCTGCCGCGGGCCGCACGCGCCGCGCAGCTGGGCCACGAGCTCGTGGCACTGCGCGAGCCCGGTCGCGCCGAGCGGGTGCCCCTTCGACAGCAGGCCCCCGGACGGGTTGGTCACCACGCGCCCGCCGTAGGTGTTGTCCCCGGCCTCCACGAAGGCTTCGGCGCCTCCCTCGGGGCACAGCCCCAGCGCCTCGTAGCTGATCAGCTCGTTGTGCGCGAAGCAGTCGTGCAGCTCGCAGACGTCGACGTCGCCGGGCGCGACACCGGCCGCCTCGTAGGCCTGCGTCGCGGCGGCGCGCGCCATGTCGTAGCCGACGAGCCGCATCATCGATCCGGAGTCGAACGTCGACGGCGTGTCCGTCGTCATCGCCTGCGCGCGGATGCGCACGTCGCGCCTCAGGCCCCGGCGCGCGGCGTAGGCGTCGGACACGACGATCGCGGCGGCCGCCCCGCAGGTCGGCGGGCACGCCATCATCCGCGTCATCACGCCGGGCCACACGGGAACGTCGGCGAGCACCTCCTCGGCGCTCACGACCCGGCGGAAGATCGCGTTCGGGTTGTGCTCGGCGTGGCGGCTCGCCTTCGCGCGGATCCTCGCGAACGTCGCGAGCTTCGTCCCGTAGCGCTGCATGTGCTCGCGGCCCGCGCCGCCGAAGTAGCGCAGCGCGAGCGGGACGTCGCCGGCGTCGGCGGCGAGCGTCGCGCACGCCGCGTCGAAGCGGGCGAACGGCGAGGGCCGGTCGCCGAACACCGCGCCGATCGCGCCCGGCTTCATCTGCTCGAACCCCAGGGCGAGCACGCAGTCGGCCGCCCCGCCCGCGACGGCCTGCCGCGCGAGCCACAGGGCCGTCGAGCCCGTCGAGCAGTTGTTGTTGACGTTGACGACCGGGATGCCGGTCATGCCGGCCGAGTAGAGCGCGTGCTGCCCCGCGGTGGAGTCGCCGTAGACGAAGCCCGCATACGCCTGCTGCACGTCGCGGTAGTCGACGCCCGCGTCGGCGAGCGCGGACTCGACCGCGCCGCGCGCGAGCTCGTCGTAGGCGGGCGACGCGCCCGGCTTGCGAAAGGGCACCATGCCGGTGCCGGCGATGCGGACGTCCATCGTGCGCGCTCCGATGCGCCGGCCCGATCCGCGCGCGCCCGGCGGTCGCCGCGGCGAACCTCGGCCGCGCGGTCGAGCCGGGCCTTCCGGCGATTCTACCCGCGCCGCGCAGCTACTCCTTCCAGATCGCGGGCAGCGCCACGAACGCGAACAGCAGCACGCTCGCGCCGAACACCAGCGAGCCGCCCGCAGCCCCCGGCTCGAAAGCCGGATTCCCGCCGTAGAGCAGCAGCAGCGAGACGAGCATCACGACCGAACTCGCAGCGTGCAGCCAGAAGTGGACCCTCGCGATCGCGCCCGCCCCGATTGCCGGGTAGAGGTGATAGAAGAACGCGAACAGCGCCGAGGTGACCCACCCTGCCAGCATGATGTGCGCGTGCGACACGCGCTGGCCGTGGTTGCCCGAGATCGCCATGTAGAGCCCGACGGCGATGCCGAAGAGGAAATAGAGGACCGCGAGCGTGAAGAAGTTGCGCGCCTGACCCTTCATCTGGGCACTCCCGGGGGTTGTGGGTGACCCGCGTTTATCCACCACGACCCCGGTGCCAGTCAAGCGTTTTCGGCAGGCTCGCCCAGCCCGCCGGCGATGAAAAAGGGCGGCCACAGGCCGCCCTTCCCCGCGCCGCGCCGCCGGCCGGCGGCGCTACGCTCCAGCTACATCGCGCGCACCTCGACCCGGCGCGCTTCGGCGTTGTCGCCGCTGCCCTGCGTGACTTCGGGCTTCTTCATGTCGAAGCGGTCGTCGCCGATGCCGGCGGCGGCCTTGATCGCGTCGCGCACGGCGAACGCGCGCTTCTTCGCGAGCTCCTGGTTCTGCTCGAGGTTGCCCGTCGCGTCGTGGAAGCCGGAGATCACGACCTTGCCGCCCGCCTTCGCCTTGGCGGCGATCGCATCCAGCTTCGCCTTGGCGTCGGCGGGGAGGTCGGCCTTCCCCGTGTCGAAGTAGATCTTCACCGCGTCGCCTGCGGCAGCCGGCGCGGCGGCGACCACGGCGGGCACCGGGGTCGCGGCCGGGGCCGTCGCAGGCGCCGGCGCCGCAGCGGCCGCCTTCGGCGGGGTCGGCGCGGAGACCGCGGGCTTCGGCGCGTTCAGCGCGAGCAGCGGCACGATCATCAGCGCGACGATGTTGATGATCTTGATCAGCGGGTTCACCGCCGGGCCGGCCGTGTCCTTGTACGGGTCGCCCACGGTGTCGCCGGTCACGGCGGCCTTGTGGGCGTCCGAGCCCTTGCCGCCGAAGTTGCCGTCCTCGATGTACTTCTTCGCGTTGTCCCAGGCACCGCCGCCGGTCGTCATCGAGATCGCGACGAAGATGCCGGTGATGATCGTGCCCATCAGCAGGCCGCCGAGCGCCTGCGGACCCAGCACCAGCCCGACGACGACCGGCACGAGCACAGGCAGCAGCGACGGGACGATCATCTCCTTGATCGCCGCCTTGGTCAGCATGTCGACCGCGACGCCGTACTCCGGCTTCGCCGTCCCTTCCATGATGCCCTTGATCTCGCGGAACTGCCGGCGCACCTCGACGACCACCGAGCCCGCCGCGCGGCCGACCGCCTCCATCGCCATCGCGCCGAACAGGTAGGGGATCAGCCCGCCGATGAACAGCCCGATGATCACCATGTGGTTCGACAGGTCGAACGTCGTGGCGAGGTTCTCCGACTCCAGCGCGTGCGTGTAGTCGGCGAACAGCACCAGCGCGGCGAGCCCCGCCGAGCCGATCGCGTAGCCCTTGGTCACCGCCTTCGTCGTGTTGCCGACCGCGTCGAGCGGGTCGGTGATCGCGCGCACCGAGTCGGGCAAGTCGGCCATCTCGGCGATGCCGCCCGCGTTGTCGGTGATCGGGCCGTAGGCGTCGAGCGCGACGATGATGCCGGCCATCGACAGCATGGCGGTCGCCGCGATCGCGATGCCGTACAGGCCCGCGAGCCAGTACGAGACGAAGATCGCCACGCACACGGCGATCACCGGCCACGCGGTGGCGCGCATCGACACGCCCAGTCCGGCGATGATGTTGGTGCCGTGGCCCGTGGTCGACGCCTGCGCGATGTGCTTGACCGGCTTGAAGTCGGTGCCGGTGTAGTACTCGGTGATGACGACCATGGCCGCGGTCAGCACGAGGCCGACCATCGCCGCGCCGAACAGGCGGAGCGGCGTCAGCGACGCGTCGGCGGCCGCCACGCCGCCCATCATCCACTGCGTGATGAACCAGAAGCCGACGGCGGAGATCGCTCCGGCGACGATCAGCCCCTTGTAGAGGGCGTTCATGATCTTGCCGCCGGGCACCGCCTTGACGAAGAAGCAGCCGACGATCGAGGCGATGATCGAGAAGCCGCCGAGCACCAGCGGGTACGTCACCGCGGCCTCGGCGAACGACGGCAGCATCAGCGCGCCGAGCAGCATCGTCGCGATGATCGTCACCGCGTAGGTCTCGAACAGGTCCGCCGCCATGCCGGCGCAGTCGCCGACGTTGTCGCCCACGTTGTCGGCGATCACCGCCGGGTTGCGCGGGTCGTCCTCCGGAATGCCGGCCTCGACCTTGCCGACGAGGTCGGCGCCGACGTCCGCACCCTTGGTGAAGATGCCGCCGCCCAGCCGCGCGAAGATCGAGATGAGCGAGCCGCCGAACGCGAGGCCGACGAGCGGCTGGATCGCGTGGTGCAGCCCTTCCTGCATGAGGTTCGGCGCCCACTTCGCCGCGCCGACGAGGAACCAGTAGAAGCCCGCCACGCCGAGCAGGCCCAGGCCGACCACCAGCATGCCGGTGATCGCGCCGCCGCGGAAGGCGACCGCGAGCGCCTCGTTGAGGCCGGTGCGCGCGGCCTCGGCCGTGCGCACGTTGGAGCGCACCGACACGTTCATGCCGATGTAGCCGGCGAGCCCGGACAGGATCGCGCCCAGCGCGAAGCCCGCGGCGGTCGCCCAGCCGAGGAACACGCCGATGATCACGAACAGGATCGCGCCGACGACGCCGATCGTCGTGTACTGGCGGTTGAGGTAGGCCTTGGCGCCGGCCTGCACGGCCGCGGCGATCTCCTGCATGCGCGGGTTGCCGGCCGGCTTGGCCATGATCCAGCCGATCGACCAGGCGCCGTACGCGATCGCTAGGATCGCGCAGGCGAGCGCGAAGACGAGCCCTGCGGAAACGGTCATGACTGCTTCTCCCAGTGTGTGCGCGGTCGGCCGCGTCGCGGCGCCTTCTCGTGCTGCGGGCGCCGGCGACCCCTGCGAAGCCGCCCTCCGGACGCGTGCGCGTCCGTCAAGCCCTGCCCGAGGCTGCCTCCCTGCGAATCCCCCGAAACCCCGGCCGGCCGGAAAACCGGCCCGCCCGGGCAAACGCTCTATTTTGCCAGTCTGCGGGGTTCCGCGTCGATAGCGCCCCCGGCCGGGAGGCGGCCGCTGCGCCGGAAGCGTCGCTTCCGAACGCGGCGCGGCAGCCCCGTCCGCCGGCACCGGGCAGACCGGCCGCCGGCCCCTGCCCGGCACGGGCGCCTGCGAGCGACCGCGGCTTGGCACGGCTCGTGCGTGGCCGCTGCGTCGGTCGTGCCGTCCCGAGGGACGGGTTGCGGCCGCCGCCAAGGGGACACCCGCCATGCGACGCACGTTCTTCGCGCTTCTCCTGGCCGCGACGCTTCCGGGCGTCGCGGCTGCCCAGCTGCTCTTCGCGGTCACCGAGGGCGTGACCTACCAGGCCACGCCCAAGGAGATCCGCGAGAAGTTCGAGCCGATCGCCGACGCGCTCGGCAAGGCGCTGCGCCGCGAGGTCAAGGTCGTCCTGGTGCCGGCCTACGACGACGCGCGCGCCGGCCTCGGCAAGCAGGAGTACGACATCGCCTTCGTGCACCCGGCGCACGTCGCGCTCGCCGAGGTCAAGGCGGGCCGCTACCGCACCGTGGCGTGGACCAGCGCCTTCACCGACTACACGGTGTCGATCCTGGCGAAGGCCGACGCGCCGATGAAGACGTTCGCCGACGTCCGCGGGCGCACGCTGGTGACGCCCGACCCCGACTCGATCACCGCCGTCATGGTCCGCGCGATGCTGCGCGGCGAGAAGTTCGGCGCGAAGGACCTCGTGGTGCGCACGACGCGCTACCAGGACGCGGTGCCGTTCTACATCGACAACGGCTTCGCCGACGTCGGCGCCACGGCGGCGCGCGCGGTGGTGAAGAGCTGGACCGACAAGGGCGGCAAGGTGCTGGTCAAGTCGAAGCCGGTACCGATCAAGCAGATCATCGTCTCGACGAAGCTGCCGGCCGACGACGTGGAGCGCATCCGCGAAACGCTGCTCGCGCTGGGAAACAGCGACGCGGGCCGCAAGGCGCTCGCGCCCTCGGGTTACAAGGGCTTCCAGACGCCCGACCCCGCGGTGGAGACGGCGTCGATCGCCTGGCTGGGGCTCTAGACCGCTACGCCTCGAACGGCGCGAGCTTCTTTCGCACGGGGACGTTCTTCAGGCGCACGTACTGCGGCAGGCCGTCGCGGAACGGCGGCGGATCCTCGCCGCGGATCAGCGGCGCGAGGTAGGCGCGCGCCTTGCCGGTGATGCCGTAGCCGTCCTTCGCGATGAAGTCGGCTGGCAGCATCTTCTCCACGTTGGCGACCTTCTCGAGCGGCGCGGCGGTGATCTTCCAGCGGTAGGGCCTGTCCGAGACGCGCGTGATCGCCGCCATCACCGCGTTCTTCCCGGCGAGCGCGTACTCGACGGCGGCCTTGCCCACCGCGTAGCTCTGCTCGACGTCGGTGCGCGAGGCGACGTGGCGCGCCGCGCGCTGCAGGTAGTCGGCGACCGCCCAGTGGTACTTGTAGCCGAGCTTGTCCTTGACCAGCGACGCGATCAGCGGGCCGACGCCGCCCAACTGCGCGTGGCCGAACGCGTCGCGCGTGCCCGCCTCGGCCATCAGCTTGCCCGCCGCGTCCTTGAGCCCCTCGGAGACGCCCACGCAGCAGTAGCCGAACCGCTTCGTGCGCTCGTCGACGGCGGCGAGGAAGCGCGCCTCGTCGAAGGCCACCTCGGGGAACAGCAGCACCAGCGGGATCGGCGTGGCCGCGTCCTCGGCCATGCCGACGGCCGCGGTGATCCAGCCGGCGTGGCGGCCCATCACCTCCATCACGAACACCTTCGTCGAGGTCTTCGCCATCGACGCGACGTCGAACGCCGCCTCGCGCATCGACACCGCGACGTACTTCGCCACCGAGCCGAAGCCGGGGCAGTTGTCGGTGACGGCGAGGTCGTTGTCGACGGTCTTGGGCACGTGGACCGCGCACAGCGGGTAGCCCAGCTTCTCCGCGATCTGCGACACCTTGAGGCAGGTGTCGGCCGAGTCGTTGCCGCCGTTGTAGAAGAAGTAGCCGATGTCGTGGGCGCGGAACACCTCGATCAGGCGCTCGTACTGCGCGCGCGACTGCTCGAGGCTCTTCAGCTTGTAGCGGCACGAGCCGAACGCGCCGGCCGGCGTGTAGCGCAGCTGCGCGATCGCGCGCGCGGGCTCCTTCGAGGTGTCGATCAGGTCCTCGGTCAGCGCGCCGATGATGCCGTTGCGGCCGGCGTAGACCTTGCCGATGCGGCCACGGTGCGCGCGCGCGGTCTCGATGACGCCGGCGGCGGAGGCGTTGATGACGGCGGTGACGCCGCCGGATTGGGCGTAGAAGGCGTTGAGCACTTCAGGTGTCGGCAGTGATTGGCAAGCAACAGGGGAACAGCAATGCGCACCCGGCCCGCAGAGTGCGCGACGGCGATGTCTCAGCCGAGCTCCGCGAGGAGCGCTCGTGCCGCCGCGAACTCCGGGTCGAGCGCCAGCGCCTTGCGGGCATCGCGGCGCGCGGCATCAACGTCGCCCGACTCGCGGTCGATCAACGCCAGATTGTAGACGAAGCTCGCATCCTGTGGCCGCACGGCGGCGGCGAGCGCCTGCACGTCGCGGGCGGCGGCGAGCCGGCCGGCCCGCCGCAGCAGCATTGCCCGGAGCGACAGCGCCCAAGGGTCGTTGGCGCTCACGTCGAGGACCTCGCGGCACAGCGCGTCGGCGGCGGCGAGATTGCCGGACTGCGCGAGCCCGGCGGCGCGCTCGAGCAGCGGCCCAGTGCGTCCCACGAGGGCGTCGTGCGCGGGTCCCCACTTCGCGTAGATCCGCTCGCGATGGTCGGCGAACTTCGCCGGATCGTGGTTCGCGCCGCCCGCGGCGCCCGAGTCGCCCGCGTCGGCGTTCCACTGGAACGAGCCCAGGGGAACGAAGTGGAACTGCGCGCGCTGCGCGAGCTGCAGCATGAAGTCCCAGTCCTCGAGGATCGCGAGCGACTCGTCGAAGCGGCAGCCCCCGCCGGCGAGCCTGCGATCGAAGATCGCGGCGGACAGGTGGATGAAGTTGCGCTCGTAGAGCTGCGCGAGCGAGAACGGCTGGCCGAACCACTCGACACGGCCACCGGCGAACACGCCCTTCGCGTAGGAGGTGACGACCCGAGCCTGAGGCGCCTGGCGCGCGGCGGCAAGCAGCCCGGCGAGGTGGTCGGGCAGGAAGACGTCGTCGTCGTCGAGGAACGTGACCCACTCGCCGCGCGCAGCGTCGAGCCCGGCGTTGGCCGCGGCGGGGCGCGCCAGGCGCCGGCCGGACGCCACGAAGCGCAGCGCGTGCGGGCCGCACGCCGCGTCCGGCTCGGGATGCGCTGGCCCGCAGGCGGCGACGAGCACCACCTCGGCCGTCACGTCCTGCTGCTGCGCGATCGACGCCAGCGCCGCTTGCAGCGTCGGCCGCGCCATGCTGCGGACGACGACCGAGACCTGCGGCGCCGCGGTCATCGCGCGGCGGAGGCCCCCCGCAGCGCAGCGAGGCAGGCGTCGCGCACGGCCTCGACGCCGCCCCGCCCGTCCACGCGCAGGTGCTTCGGCGCGCGCGGGTCGCCGCGCGCGGCCCATTGCGCGTAGTACTCGATCAGCGGGCGCGTCTGAGCCTCGTAGACGTCGAGGCGCTTCACCACGGTCGCCTCGCGGTCGTCGTCGCGCTGCACGAGGTCCTCGCCGGTCAGGTCGTCCTTGCCGGGAACCTTCGGCGGGTTGTACTTGACGTGGTACGTGCGCCCGGAGGCGAGGTGCACGCGCCGCCCGCCCATGCGCTCGATGATCGCCTCGCGCGGGACGTCGATCTCCAGCAGGTACTCGATGGGCACGCCGGCGTCGCGCATCGCCTGCGCCTGCGGGATCGTGCGCGGAAAGCCGTCGAACAGGTAGCCCTTCGCGCAGTCGGGTGCCTTCAGCCGCTCCTTGACCAGCGCGACGATGACGTCGTCGGACACCAGCGCACCGGCGTCCATCACCTTCTTCACCGCCGCCCCGACCGTCGTGCCCGCCGCGATCGCGGTGCGCAGCATGTCGCCGGTGGAGATCTGCGGGATGCCGAACGCCTCGGTGACGTAGGCGGCCTGCGTGCCCTTGCCGGCGCCCGGGGGACCGAGGAGGATGAGTCGCATGGTTTCAGCTCCGGGAGTGGCGGTCGGCCCGCGTCGGATTCTCGCCGCTGCGCTCGCGCCGGGTCAAACGCGCCCCGCGGCGTAGAGCGCGCGGACGCGCTCGAGGTCCTCGGGCGTGTCGACGCCGGGCGCGGGCGTGCCTTGCGTCACCTCGACGACGATGCGCTCACCGTGCCACATCGCGCGCAGCTGCTCGAGCGCCTCGCAGCGCTCGATCGGCGCCGGGGGCAGCGTCGGGAAGCGCAGCAGGAAGTCGACGCGATACGCGTACAGGCCATAGTGCCGGTAGACCGGAAGGCCGGCGGGCAGCGCGACGGGCCGGCCCGCCGCGTAGGCGTCGCGCGCCCAGGGAATCGTCGCGCGGCTGAAGTACAGGGCGTTGCGCCGCGCGTCGAGAACGACTTTCACCACGTTCGGATTGAACGCCTCCTCGACGTCGTCGATCGCGTGGCAGGCGGTGGCAATGGCGGCGTCCGGCCGCGACGCGAGCAGCTGGGCGGTGCGGTCGATCAGCGCGGGCGCCAGCAGCGGCTCGTCGCCCTGCACGTTGACGACGATCGCCTCGCGCGGAAGGCCGAGCAGCGCGGCCGCCTCGGCGAGCCGGTCGGTGCCGGTCGGATGGTCGTCGCGGGTGAGCACCGCCTCGACGCCGTGCGCGCGCGCGGCGGCCTCGATGCGCGCGTCGTCGGTGGCGATCACCACCCGCGCCGCGCGGCTGCGTTTCGCGTTCTCGGCCACGCGCACCACCATCGGCTTGCCCGCGATGTCGGCGAGCGGCTTGCCGGGCAGGCGCGTGGACGCGTGCCGCGCCGGAATGAGGACCGTGAACATCGCGCACCCTACTTGCGCAACGCTTCGGCTTCCTCGGGGGTCAGCTTGCGCGCCTCGTCCTCCAGCAGCACCGGGATGCCGTCGCGGATCGGGTAGGCGAGGCGCGCCGACGCGCTGACGAGCTCCCCGCGCTCCCGATCGAAGACCAGCGGGCCCTTGGTGACCGGGCAGACGAGGATTTCAAGCAGCTTGGCGTCCATCGAGTCTTTCCAGCACGAGCGCGGCCAGCGCGGGGTCGATCCTGGCCCGGATGTCGAGCGCGTGGCAGCGCTCGTCCGCGAAGGCAGCGCATTTTACCGCGTCCTTCGCGGTCATCACGACGACCTCGGCGCCGGGAAGGGCGAGATCCGCCGGCACGAAGCGGTGGTGGTCGGGAAACGCGTGCGGCACCGCGTCCACGCCGAGGCTCGCGAGCAGCGCGAAGAAGCGCCGCGGGTTGCCGATGCCGGCGACCGCGTGCACGCGCCGGCCCCGCCACGCCGCCGGGTCGACCGCCCTGTGCGGGTCCGCGAGGTTGCGCCAGCCGGCCGCCTCGTGCGTCATCGCGGTGTCGCGCGCGCCGTGCGGCGCCGGTGCGCGCGCGGCCGACGCGTCGACCAGCCGCACGACGGCGTCGACCTCGTCCAGGCGCGCGGCAGGCTCGCGCAGCGGGCCCGCGGGCAGCAGCATGCCGTTGCCGAGGCCGCGCGAGCCGTCGACGACCGCGATCTCGACGTCGCGCGCGAGCGCGTAGTGCTGCAGGCCGTCGTCGCACACGACGACGTCGCACGCGGGGTGCGCGGCGAGGAGCGCGCGCGCCGCCGCGGCCCGGTCGCGACCGACGAACGTCGGGTGACCGCTCGCGGCCAGCAGCAGCGGCTCGTCGCCGACGACGGCCGCCTCGTCGCCCGTTCTCACCTCGCGCGCGCCATCCGGCGAACCGCCGTAGCCCCGGCTCACCAGCCCCGGATGGCGTCCGGCCGCGGCGAGCGCGTGCGCGAGGGCGATGACCAGCGGCGTCTTGCCGGCGCCGCCGGCGGTGACGTTGCCCACCACGACGACCGGGACGGGAACCCGCTGCGGGCGCATGACGCCAGCGCGGTAGAGGAAGCGCCGCAGCGCGACGAGCGCACGGAATAGCCACGACAGCGGCGCCAGCGCGGCCGCGAGGGGCGTGACGCGCGGCGCGTACCAGGCGGCGAGCAGCCGGTCGTGGATGCCCACTGGACTGCGCGCCGCGCGGCGCCCTACTTTCCCGGCGTCGCGGGCGCCTGCGTCGCGAACGTGATGTGGACGAGGCCGGCGGCACGCGCGGCCTCCATCACGTGGATCACCGACTGGTGCGTGGCATTGGCGTCGGCGTTGATCACGATGATCGGGTCCTTCGCATCGCCCGCCGCGCGCCGCAGCTGGTCCGCCATCGCGGGGACCGAGGTGAACGTGAAGACGCCGCGGTCGATCACGTAGCGGCCCTGCGCGTCGATGCCGACGTTGACTTCCTTCGGCCGCTGCTTCGCCTGGTCGGCCTCCGCCTCGGGCAGCGTGATCGACAGCTCCTTCACGCGCTGGTAGGTCGTCGTCACCATGAGGAAGATCAGGATGACGAGCAGCACGTCGATCAGCGGGATGAAGTTGATCTCCGGCTCCTCCCGCGAGGCGTTGCGGCGCAGGTTCATGTCAGTGGCGCAGGGCCGCCCCGGGCTGCTGACCGGCCCCCCGGGGCGGCGAACGCAGTGAGCGTGGGGGTCGTTGCATCACTTGCGCTCGCCGTGGGCGAAGTCCACCAGCTTGATCGCCTGCTGCTCCATCTCGATCACCAGCGCGTCGACCTTGGCGCGGAAGTGGCGGTAGAACATGAGCGCGGGGATCGCGACGATGATGCCCATCGCCGTGTTGTACAGCGCGATCGAGATGCCGTGGGCGAGCTGGATCGGGTTGCTGCCGGACGCGGACTGCGAACCGAAGATCTCGATCATCCCGACGACGGTGCCCAGCAGGCCGAGCAGCGGTGCCGCGGCGGCGATGGTGCCCAGCGTGGTGAGGAAGCGGTCGAGTTCGTGCGTCACCACCCGGCCGACCTCCTCGATCGCCTCCTTCATCACCGGCCGCGGCGCCTTCACGTTGGCGAGCCCGGCGGCGAGGATGCGCCCCAGCGGGCCGCGTGCCGCGGTCCTCTGCAGCAGCTCAGGGGTCGCGCCCGCCTGGCGGAACTCGGCAAGCACCTGGTCGACCATGTTCGCGGGCGCGACGACGCTCTGGCGCAGCGTCCACAGGCGCTCGAGGATCAGCGCCAGCGCGACGATCGACGCCACGATCAGCGGCCAGATCGGCCAGCCGGCGGCCTGGATGATGGACCACACGTGAATTGCGCTCCGATAGCGGAAAAGCCCGCGCGAATGGTGCCTCAAGGGCGCCTTGCGGGCAAGGCGAGCCCGTCGGGCCTCGCCTACCGTCTGGCGCGCCGCCGCGGCGGGCCCTCCGCGAGCGTCGCCGCGATCGCTGCCCCGGCGAGCACGATCGCCCAGGACACGAAGATCCAGACCAGGAACAGCGGCAGCGCGGCCAGCGCGCCGTAGACGTGCTCGTAGGTCGGCACGTGGGCCACGTAGAGCACGAAGCCGAACTTGGCGGCCTCGAACAGCAGCGCGGCGGCGAGCCCGCCCGCGACGCTCGCGCCGATCGGCACGCGGCGCGCGGGCAGCACCGTGTAGAGGATCGCGAACAGGACCGTCGCCAGCCCGATCGACAGCGGGCCGCGCAGGAGCGACACCGCCGGCTCGACGAACGGCGCCGCGGCGAGCGAGCGCTCGAGCAGCCAGTTGACCGACCAGACGGCCGCGCCGATCGACAGCGGGCCGAGGATCGCGCCGAGCGCCACGACGGCGGCACGCCGCAGTCGCGAGAAGCGCCGCTCGATGCCCCAGATCGCGTTGATCTCGCGCTCGACGGTGGCGATCGCCATCACCGCCGTGACCACGACCAGCGCGATGCTCACGCCCTGGAGCTCGGCGGCGCGCGCCGTGAACTCCTCGAGATGGGGGCGGACGGCCACGCCGGCGCCGGGGATCAGGTGACGCACGAGGAAGCGCTCGAGCGACGAGATCCAGCGCTCGAACAGCGGGTAGCGCGCGACGTACACGAGCGCGACCGTCATCAGCGGCACGAGGCCGAGGATCGTCGTGAACGACAGCGCAGCGGCGGTCCGTGCGAGCCCGACGCCGGACAGGCGGCGGATCACGCCGGCGACGAACGCGACGGGAGCGGCCAAGGGGTCAGGGAATCGCTGCGCAACCCGCGGAAGCGCGCCCCGAAGGGCAGCCGAGCGAACTGCACGTGGCGGCTTGCGGACAGTTCTTCATGCGAGGCGGCGCGCGCCGTGAGGTCACGCAGGGATTCCCTGCCGGGGACGGGTCGCGTGGGCCGGTGATTATCGCACCGGCGTGTCGGGCGCCCCCTCCCGGTGTAAGGTGCGCTAGCGGGCCGCGACTGACGTCCGCACCGGCGTGCGAAGGAGGCAGGCGGCGATGGGCGGGACGGGAACGACGGAGACTGCAGTGCTCGGCGGGGGCTGCTTCTGGTGCCTCGACGCCGTGTTCCGGGACCTCGAAGGCGTGATCGGGGTCGCGTCGGGCTACGCGGGAGGCCAGGTCGCCGGCCCGAGCTACGAGGCGGTGTGCACAGGCCGAACGGGGCACGCGGAGGTCGTGCGCGTGACCTTCGACCCCGCGCGCCTTCCCTTCGACGACCTGCTGCGCGTGTTCTTCGCCATCCACGACCCGACGACGCGGGACCGGCAGGGCAACGACGTCGGCACGCAGTACCGCTCGGCGATCTTCTGCCGCACGCCGGCGCAGCGCGAGGCCGCGCTGCGCGTGGTGCGCGAGCTCGAGGACGCGCGCGCGTTCGGCGCGCCGATCGTCACCGAGATCGCCGGCGACGCGCCGTTCTACCCGGCCGAGGGCCACCACCAGGACTACTTCGAGCGCAATCCCGCGCAGCCGTACTGCATGTACGTCGTCGCGCCGAAGCTCGCGAAGTTCCGCAAGTCGTTCCGCGACCGGCTGAAGCAGCGCTGAGGCCGCCGCCGCGCGGCGCCGTTCAGCGCCTCCTCGCCGCGATGCCGCCCAGGCCGAGGAAGACGCCCACCGAAGCGAAGACGGGCACCAGCCCCACGGTGGTGCCGAGCGCGCCGAACACCAGCGGGACGCTCACCGCCATTGTCTGGATCAGCGACATGCGCAGTCCCACCGTCTCGCCGACGCGGCCGGGCGGCGCGTGCTCGTGGAGCTGCGACATCACGACGGGCTGGCCGATGCCGAGCCCCAGCCCGAGGACGAAGGAGAGCGCGGCCAGCGCGAGCGTGCTCGCGGTGAACGGGAGCGCGAGATAGACCGCGGCCGCGACGAACAGGGCGACGCGCAGGACGCCCATCGGCGCCCACCCGGCGCCGAACCACGGCACGGCCAGGCGGACCACGAACGTCGCCGCCGCGAACGCCGCGAGGATCGCGCCGATCTCGGAGGCCGCGAGCCCGATGCGCGTGCCGTAGATCGGAATGAACACCGTGTGGAGGTCCCAGCCGAGCGCGAACAGCGCGTTCAGCGCGAACAGGCGGCGCAGCACCGGATGGCGCAGGAGGTCGAACATGCCCGTCGGCCGGGCCTCCTCGTCGTGCGCGCGGGGCGCGGGCAGGCGCACCAGGCGTCGCGCGAGCGCGGCGAGCGCGAGAGCGGGCAGCACCGCGAGCAGCGCGAAGGCCGCGCGGAACCCCAGGTGGTCGATGGCGAAGCCCGCGATCAGCGGGCCCGCGAACCCCGACACCGAGAAGCCCAGCGCGTACCAGCTGTAGTTGGCGGCGCGCTCGTCCGCCTCCCCGAGGTCGCCCACGGCCCGCTGCGCCGGCACCTGGAAGAGCATGAACGACACTCCCGCCAGCAGCGACGCCGCGAACAGCGCGGGCAGTCCCGGCCACACTGCCGGCAGCAGCATCGCCGCAATGCCTCCCGCGGTACCCCAGAGCATGGGCCGGCGCACGCCGGCGCGGTCGGCGAGCCGCCCCGCGTGGATGGCGAGCAGCATCGGCAGCAGGGCGAACAGCGCCATCAGCAGGCCCACCAGCGCGGCAGACGCGCCGCGCGCCAGCGCATCGAGCGACACCGCCACGCGGGCGCCGGACAGCAGCACGTGGTTGGCGATGCCGACCGCCATCAGCGCGGCCAGCGTCCGGTCGGGGTACCACTCCCTGGAGCGGCTCACCGAGCGGGCCGCTGGTCGCGCCAGCCCGCGGCGGCAACGGTCATCGCCCTGTATTCGGCAAGGCTCCGCTCCGGCGCGTTGCGCGCGCTCGGCGGCGCGGCGTGCGCGGTGCGGATCCTTGCCGGGCGGAACATGGCCATCGTTGCGCGGAGTGCGGGGCAGGGGGCGATTCTAGCGTGCGATCGCGGCTCGTCCCGGGGCAGGTGCGAGCCGCCCGCAGGGCGCGCATCACGTTGCCTTGCGCGCAACACTTGGCTTCCCCCTATGAAAAAACCCTCGCGGAGGGGCTTTCTCCAGAGTGCGATTGGGGTATAGTCCGACGCGATGGAGCAGGTGGCACCCCGGACAGGAGGGTCTGCTTCAGAAAGCACGGTTGCCGTCACGCGCACCCCAATCCAGGAAGGAGATTCAATGGCTACTGCCAAGAAAGCTGCGAAGAAAGCCCCGGCCAAGAAGCCCGCCGCGAAGAAGCCCGCCGCGAAGAAGCCTGCCACGAAGAAGGCGCCGGCGAAGAAGGCGGCGACGAAGAAGGCACCGGCGAAGAAGGCCGCCGCGAAGAAGCCCGCCGCGAAGCGCAAGCCGAACGCAGCGTTCATGAAGGCGTTGACGCCGTCCGCCGCGCTCGCGGCGATCGTCGGGTCGAACCCGCTGCCGCGCACCGAAGTCACCAAGAGGATCTGGGACTACATCAAGAAGAACAAGCTGCAGGACGCGGTCAACCGCCGCATGATCAACGCCGACGAGAAGCTCCGCTCCGTCCTCGGCAAGGCGAAGGTCTCGATGTTCGAGATGACCAAGCTCGTCTCGTCGCAGCTGAAGTAGGTCGCGCGCCGCGCAAGCGGCGAACCGCGGAATCCGGGCGGCCGGGCAGCGATGCCCGGCCGTCTTGCTTGGCGCGGGCGTCGGAGTCGCCCGGTGGCAAGCACGCGATGGCGCGCGTGCCCGCGAGCGGCGCGTCCCCCAACGCAAGGGAGGGAGGGATGGCAAGGCTGCTGCGCGGCGCACTGCACGCTGCGTTCTGCGCATCGCTGCTGGCGGCGGCGTCGAGCGGCGGCGCCGAGGTGCTTCGCGTCTGGGAAGGCGGAGTCGGGTCGTGCACTCCTCCCGGGTCGCTGCTCGGGCGCGCATGGGAGTTCCTGGGCAGCGCCCTGCGCTACCAGGTGTACGTCGATCCGTCGACGATCGCCCAACGCGACGGGAAGGTCGAGCTGTGGCTGCTGCTCAGCTTCTCGTACCACGTGCCGTCGGAGGGGGACTCGACGATGGGCTCGCTCATGCAGCGCATGCGCATCGACTGCGCCGCGCGATCGTTCCAGCTCGACGAGGAGCACGAGTTCTCGCTCCCCATGGGCGGGGGCTGCTATCTCGGCGGCATCGGTTCGTTCTGGGGCGGCCGCGCATTGCGGCGGCGATACCCTCCGGGCTGGAACGAGAGCATCCTCGCCGCAACGCCGGAGGCGCTCGCCGCGAATCGCGTGTGCGGGGCCCAGTGACGCCGGCCCGGACTCAGTTCCCCGCCGCCAGCCCGCGCACGACGGCAGGCCGCTGCCCGACGGCGTCGAGCCAGCGCGCGAGGTTCGGCATCCCGCCGGCGCGCTCGACCAGCTTGCGGCGCAGCGCCACGATCGGGAACAGCGCCACGTCCGCCACCGAGTACTCCCCCGCCAGCGCGTCGCGGCCGGCGAGCTGCGCGTCGGCGACGCGCAGGTGCGCGATCAGCCTCTCCTCGTACCACTGCACGTTGGCCGGCGACTTCTCGGGCACCACGGCGGAGTGGTAGTACACCGCGCCCGACGCGCCCGCGCAGTCGGTGACCGCGAAGAACAGCCACTGCAGCGCTTCGGCACGCGCGCGGGGGTCCGCGGGCAGCAGCCTCCCGGCCTTCTCGGCGAGGTAGAGCAGGATCGCGCCGGACTGCGCGATCGCCAGCGGCGCGCCGCCGGGACCGTCGGAGTCGACGAGCACGGGGATCATGCCCGCGGGGTTGAGGCGCAGGAACGCCTCCTGCCGCTGCTCGCCCTTCGTGAGGTCGACGCGGTGCACGCGAAAGGGCAGTGCGCACTCCTCGAGCATGATCGCCGCGCGCTGGCCGTTGGACGTCTGGAACGTGTAGAGGTCGAGCACGGGCGCTACCCCTGGCGCGCGCCCTGCAGCGCGGCGATGCGCTGCTCGATCGGCGGGTGCGTCGAGAACAGCGCCATGACTGCCGACTTGTCGGTGATGCCGAGCGTCTTGATGCCCGCGGGCAGCGAGGCCTCCTCGGCGACCGCGCCGAGCCGCTTGAGCGCGTTGACCATCGGCGCGGGCGAGCCCAGGTAGTCCGCGGCGCCCCGGTCGGCCCGGAACTCGCGCTGGCGCGAGAACCACGCGACGATGATCGAGGCGATGAGGCCGAAGAGGATCTCGCAGACGATGACCGTGACGTAGAAGCCGGGGCCCATGCCGCGCTCGGTGCGGAACACGACCTTGTCGACGATCGAGCCGACCACGCGCGCCAGGAACACGACGAACGTGTTCACCACGCCCTGGATCAGCGTCATGGTCACCATGTCGCCGTTGGCGACGTGCGCCACCTCGTGGCCGAGCACCGCCTCGACCTCCTCCTTGTTCATCGTCTGCAGCAGGCCGGTGGAGACCGCGACCAGCGCCGAGTTCTTGAACGCGCCGGTGGCGAAGGCGTTGGGCGGGCCTTCGTACATCGCCACCTCGGGCATGCCGATGTTCGCGCGGTCGGCGAGGCGCTTGACCGTGGCGACCAGCCAGGCCTCGACCTCGTCGCGCGGCTGGTCGATCACCCGCGCGCCGGTCGACCACTTCGCCATCGGCTTGCTCACCAGCAGCGAGATGATCGCGCCGGTGAAGCCGACGACCAGCGAGAAAGCGAGCAGCGACCCGTAGTTGAGGCCCGTGGCGCCGTACACCGCGCGGTCGAGGCCGAACACGCGCAGCACGACCGACAGCACGACCAGCACGGCGAGGTTGGTGGCGAGGAAGAGGACGATGCGTTTCATGCTGACGGCCCCGGGGTCAGGCTGGAAGTTGACGCGCAAGTGTAGCGCGCCGCCCGCCGCCGGTTCGGGCGGCGGTGCGCCAGGACACGTGGGGCCGGCGGCGGCGGATTCAATGCCCGGCGGCGTCCGGGCACGCGCCCCGCGAGGCAGCGCGGGTCGCGCTGCCCCGCCCGGCTAGCCACCCCTGCCCGACCAGGAGTCCTTGAGCGTCACCGTGCGGTTGAACACCGCTCGCCCGCTCGCATGGTCGTGGCGGTCGGCGACGAAGTAGCCGGCGCGCTCGAACTGGTAGCGCGCCTCGGCGCTCGCCTGCGCCAGCGCCGGCTCCACCTGCGCGGTGATCTTCTGCACCGACCCGGGGTTGAGGTCGTCGAGGAAGTTGCGCTCGGCGCTCTCCGCATCGTCGTCGTCGTCGCCGGCGACCTTCACCGGCGCGGCGGCGGCCTCCGGGGCGCCGCGATCGCCCCAGGGGTTGCGGTCGCCGGGGAACGGCACGCGGAACAGACGGTCGTAGAGGCGCACTTCCGCGGGCACGGCCTCGTCGACGGCAAGCCAGTGGATGTTGCCCTTGACCTTGCGCGCTTCGGCCCCCGGGGTCCCGCTGCGCGTCGCCGGATCGTAGGTGCAGCGCACGACGGTGACGTTGCCCGCGGCGTCCTTCTCGAATCCCGTGCACCTGACGATGTAGGCGTAGCGCAACCGCACCTCGGCGCCGGGGGCCAGGCGGAAGTAGCCCTTCGGCGGCGACTCCATGAAGTCGTCGCGCTCGATCCACAGCTCGCGCGCGAAAGTGAGCTCGCGGCGGCCGAGCTCGGGCCTCTGCGGGTGGTTGGGCACCGCGCACCGCTCCGAGCCTCCCGCCGGGTAGTTGTCGATCACCAGCCGGATCGGGTCGAGCACCGCCACGCGACGCTCGGCGCGGGCGTTGAGGTCGTCGCGCATCGCGTCCTCGAGCACGCTCATGTCGATCCATGCGTCCGACTTCGACACGCCGGTGCGCTCGGCGAGCAGGCGGAAGCCCTCGGGCGTGTAGCCGCGGCGGCGCGCGCCGACCAGCGTGGGCATGCGCGGGTCGTCCCAGCCGGCCACGTGCCCTCCCTCGACCAGCTGGATCAGCTTGCGCTTGGAGAGCACGACGTAGGTGAGCTTGAGGCGCGCGAACTCGATCTGCTGCGGCAGCGGGCGCTCCAGCAGCCCGCCGTCGGCGAGCTTCTCGATCACCCAGTCGTACAGCGGGCGGTGGTCCTGGAACTCGAGCGTGCAGATCGAGTGCGTGATGCGCTCGAGCGCGTCGGAGATGCAGTGCGTGTAGTCGTAGAGCGGGTAGACGCACCACTTGTCGCCGGTGCGGTGGTGCGCGGCGTGGCGGATGCGGTAGATCGCCGGGTCCCGCATGTTGACGTTCGGGCTCGCCATGTCGATCTTGAGGCGCAGCACGTGCGCGCCGTCGGGGAACTCGCCCGCCCGCATGCGCCGGAACAGGTCGAGGCTCTCCGCGGGCGTGCGCTCGCGGTACGGGCTCGGCCGCCCGGGCTCGGTCAGCGTGCCGCGCGTGGCCCGCAGCTCGGCCGCCGACTGGCTGTCGACGTACGCGAGCCCCTGCGCGATGAACCACTCGGCGAACTCGTAGAGCCTGTCGTAGTAGTCGGACGCGTGGTAGCGGTGCTCGCCCCAGTCGAAGCCGAGCCAGCGCACCGCCTCGGCGATCGAGTCCTCGTACTCGACGTCCTCCTTGAGCGGGTTCGTGTCGTCGAAGCGCAGGTGGCAGCGCCCGCCGTTCTCGGCGGCGATGCCGAAGTTCAGGATGATCGACTTGGCGTGGCCGAAGTGGAGGTAGCCGTTCGGCTCGGGCGGAAAGCGCGTGACCACGCGCCCGCCGTACTTGCCCGTGCGGTTGTCCTCGGCGACGATGCTGCGGACGAAATTCGGCGCCGGCGCGGACGCGGCGCGCGCAGACGTCACCCTTCCGCCTTCTTGCGGTGCAGCAACCATGCGGTTTTGTTCATGAACAATGCCTGACTGCGCCCGATTCTACGCCCCCCGCTCCCCCCCGTCATGCGCTGCTCCCCTCTGACAATGCGCGCATGCCCCCGAATCCCGCGCCCCTGCTTGCTTTCGGAGGGGATGCCGGCCTGCGCCGCCGACGGTTGTCCACAGAACCTGTGGACAGCGGTGTGCATATCTTGTAAAGCGATGCGCCAAGCTGCGGAATCGCAAGCGAAAACGCTGCGATGCCCGATTTGTCGCCGACGAAAAACGACGCCCGATCAGCGAGTTAAACGCGCACGCCGGGACGCCTCCGGGCAGGCAGGTCGCCGTCGCGCGCGAGGCCCGCTCGAGCACCCCGGCACATTTGCCCAGGTCCTGCGTCCAGGACAATGATGTCTGCTGTTCACTTTCCCGGCGCACGACCGCGCGAGCGTTTCCGCCATCCGTGCAACACTGCGGCCCCATGACGGAACCCGGCTTCGATGCACCGCACACAGGCCGGGCGGACGCCGCGCCGGCGCCGCCCGTCCTCGCCGTTGGCGCGCTGGTGGCCTCCGCACGGCTCGTCCTCGAGCGCAACCTGGGCGTCGTCTGGGTCGCGGGCGAGATCTCGAATCTCTTCCGCGCGGGCTCGGGCCACGTCTACTTCACGCTGAAGGACGCCGCGGCGCAGGTCAAGTGCACGTTGTGGCGCAACAAGGCGCAACTCGTGCCGTTCACGCTGAAGGACGGCATGGCCGTCGAGGTGCGCGCGCTCGCCTCGCTCTACGAAGCGCGCGGCGAGTTCCAGCTCAACGTCGACGTCGTCCGCCACGCCGGCGTGGGGGCGCTCTACGAACGCTTCCTCGCCCTCAAGGCGAAGCTCGAGGCGGCGGGCTGGCTCGCGCCCGGGCGCAAGCGTCCGCTGCCGGCGTTCCCGCGCGCCGTGGGTGTCGTCACCTCCCCGCGCGGCGCGGCGCTTCGCGACGTGCTCACGACGCTCGCGCGCCGCTGGCCGCGGCTGCGCGTGGTCGTGTACCCGTGCGCCGTGCAGGGCGAGGACGCGGCCGGCGAGATCGCGCGCTCGATCCGTGCCGCGAACGAGCGCGCGGAAGTCGACGTCCTGGTCGTCTGCCGCGGCGGCGGCTCGCTCGAGGACCTGTGGGCGTTCAACGAGGAGGCGGTCGCCCGCGCGGTGTACGAGTCCGCGCTGCCGGTCGTCTCCGGCGTCGGCCACGAGACCGACTTCACGATCTGCGACTTCGTCGCCGACGTGCGCGCGCCGACGCCGACCGGCGCTGCCACGCTGGTCGCGCCCGACATCGCCGAGCACCGCCACCGCTGCGCGCAGCTCGCGCGGCGCGTGCAGCGCACGGCCGCGCATGCGCTGGCCAACGCGAACCAGCGCGTCGACCACGCCGCGCGCCGGCTCGTCCACCCCGCCGCGCGCCTCGCCGCCCGGCTGGAGCGTTGCGCGGAACTCGCGGGACGGCTCGCCCGCGCGGCGTCGGGCGGCCATGCGGTGCGCGTGCGCGCGCTGTCCACGCTCGGCGACCGCCTGGCGCGCGAGCTGCGCGCGCCGCTGCCGGGCGCGCAGCGCGTCACGCTCGCCCGCGACGCGCTGGGTCGCGCGTCAGCGCGAATGCTCGACGCGCGCGCGACGCGCGTCGTCGCGCTGGCTCGAAGCCTCGCGCACCTCAACCCCGAGGCGGTCCTCGCCCGCGGCTACGCGATCGTCGCCGACGCAGCCGGGACCATCGTCACCGATTCTGCGCAGGTGGCCCCGGGCGACGAGGTCTCGATCGCGCTTGCGCGCGGCAGGGCGCACGCCGCCATCACCCGCCGCGAAAAGTAGGGTCAGACTCGCATTTCCGCCGATTCACGCGGAAATGCGAGTCTGACCCTACTTTTCTGACCCTACTTTCCTGCTTGACCGTACTTTTCTGTTTCCGCCGATTCGCGCGGAAATGCGAGTCTGACCCTACTTTCAAGCTTCGTCGGGCTCGGGATCGTCGAGCGCCGGAGCGGCGCGCAGCTTCGCGACGACGTCCGCCGGCGCCTGCGCCGCGATGCGCGGCGTATCCGTCGCCACGTCGGCGTTCTGCGCCCGGTGGCGCAGCGCGTGGTCCATCAGCACGATCGCCAGCATCGCTTCGGCGATCGGGGTCGCGCGGATGCCCACACAGGGATCGTGGCGGCCGTGCGTGTTGACGACGACCGTGTTGCCCGCCTTGTCGATCGTGTGGCGGTCGAGGCGGATCGACGAGGTCGGCTTCACCGCGATCGACACGACGACGTCCTGGCCGGTGGAGATGCCGCCGAGGATGCCGCCGGCGTGGTTGGAGACGAATCCCTGCGGCGTCATCTCGTCGGAGTGCTCGGTGCCCTTCTGCGCCACGGCCGCGAAGCCGGCGCCGATCTCCACGCCCTTGACCGCGTTGATGCCCATCATCGCCGCGGCGATGTCGGCGTCGAGCTTGTCGAACACGGGCTCGCCCCAGCCGACCGGCACGCCGCTCGCGACCACCGTGATGCGCGCGCCGCACGAGTCGCCGGACTTGCGCAGCGCGTCCATGTAGGCCTCGAGCTGCGGAACGACCGCGGCATTGGCGACGAAGAAGGGGTTCGCATCGACGTGCTCGAAGCTCTCGAACGGGACCGCGTGCGGGCCGATCTGCGTCAGGTGCCCGCGGATCGCCACGCCGCACCGCTCGCGCAGCCACTTGCGCGCGATCGCGCCCGCCGCCACGCGCACCGCCGTCTCGCGCGCCGATTGCCGCCCGCCGCCGCGGTAGTCGCGGATGCCGTACTTCTGCCAGTACGTGTAGTCGGCGTGCCCGGGGCGAAACGCCTGCGCGATGCTCGCGTAGTCCTTGCTGCGCGCGTCCTCGTTGCGGATCAGGAGCGCGATCGGCGTGCCGGTCGTGCGCCCTTCGAACACGCCGGAGAGGATCTCGACCGTGTCGCTCTCGCGGCGCTGCGTCACGTGGCGCGAGGTGCCGGGCCTGCGGCGGTCGAGCTCGCGCTGGATGTCCGCTGCGCCAAGCTCGAGCCCCGGCGGACAGCCGTCGACCACGCAGCCGATCGCCGGCCCGTGCGACTCGCCGAACGAGGTGACGCAATACAGCCTGCCGAACGTGTTGCCGGACATGGAAAAAAGTCTAGCACGCGAGCCGCGGCGCCCGCCGTGGGACAATCCGCGCATGATCGCGATCGCCGACGATCTCGCGCGCGCGCTGCGCAGCGCGCGCTTCGTGGCCGTGCTCTCCGGCGCCGGCGTGTCCGCCGAGTCCGGCGTGTCGACCTTCCGCGATGCGCTCACCGGCCTGTGGGCGAACTTCGACCCGCTCGAGCTCGCGACACCCTCGGCGTTCCGGCGCAACCCGAAGCTCGTCTGGGATTGGTACGCCGAGCGCCGCGCGCAGCTGGCGCGCGTGCTGCCGAACCCGGGCCATCACGCGATCGCGCGCATCGAAGCAAGCGTGCCGCGGTTCCTCCTCGCCACGCAGAACGTCGACGGGCTGCACGCCCGCGCCGGCAGCCGCAGGCTGGTCGAGCTCCACGGCAACATCGCCCGCGTGCGCTGCTCCGAAGATCCGCGCCACGCCGTGGAGGCGTGGGACGATGTGGGCGACGAACCGCCGCGCTGCGCGCACTGCGGCGCCTACCTGCGCCCCGACGTCGTGTGGTTCGAGGAGAGCCTGCCGGCGCAAGCGCTTTGCGCCGCCGAGGCCGCGGCGCGCGCGTGTGACCTCCTGATCGTCGCCGGCACGTCCGGCGAGGTCTACCCTGCCGCGGCGCTGCCGCAGTACGCCAAGGCTGCCGGCGCGATCGTCTTGGAGGTCAATCCGGCGGCGACACCCTTAAGCGCGCGCGCGGATTACGCGCTGCGCTTTCCCTCGGGTGAGGCGCTGCCGGCGCTGGTGCGCGCCGCGTGGGGCGAGGACGCGATGGCGGGTCAGCCGTCCTGCGCCGAGTCGTCGCGCGAGGGCGGCAACGGCGCCAGGTAGCCGATCACCAGGAGCAGCGCGCCCACTCCGAGGAATGCAACCACGCGCGTGAGACCCGCCAGCGCGTCGAGGTCGACGAAGAACAGCTTCGCGACCACCAGCGCCAGCAGCGCCGCGCCGGCCAGCCACACCTCGCGCAAGCGCCGCCGCGTGGCGAGGACCATCAGCGCGAGCGCGCAGACCGTCCACGCCAGCGTCAGCGCGGCCTGCAGCGGTCGATGGGCGAGCAGCGCGTGCAGGTTCCATTCGAGTTCGCCGTAGTGGTAGGCCGTGCGCGCGACGCCACCGCTCAGCGCGACGAACGCCATCGCCGCGGCGAGCCACGCTCGCGCGCCCGCCGACATCTGCCCCCACGCCCCCGACCAGCGCCACAGCGCGGCGAGCGCGGCGAGGAGGGTCAGATCGAGCGGATTGGCGATCGGCACATACGGCCACGGATGCGGCTCGCCCGGCGACACGACGCTGACCCCGGCGAACCACAGGATCAGCGCGAGCGCCACGAGCGCGCCGGCGCTGCGGCCATAGACCTCGGCGTGGGCAGACAGCGGCCACGCCCGCCGCGCCACCGGCCACGCGACGCCGGCGAGGTAGGCGATCGCGGGCACCGCCGCGGCGCACGCGATCCACACGGTGCCGTCGGCCGTAACGCGGCCCGTCCACTCGCTTGCTTCCCAGGCAAGCCACGCGACGAAGGCCATTGCCGTGACCGCGTGGAGCCTGCGCAGCCAGCTCCACGCCCGTGTCCCCGCGTCGACAGCGGCCTCGACGGCGCGCAATCCGGCAGCGTGCACGAGCCAGGCAAGCGGCCACGCGAGCCAGCCGTAGCCGCGCAGCGTGGTCCGGTATTGCTCGATGGCGAACGCGCCGACGACGGCGAGCGCGGGCAGCACCGCGACGAACAGCCACGCGACGCGCGGCCAGCGCAGCGCGCGCGCCAGCACCAGCCCCACCGCCGCTGCCGCGGCCACCCACGCGAGCATCGCCGCGAGCTCGCGCGGGCCGCCGCCCATGCGGTCGATCTCGCGCACGCCGGCGGCGATCCACCACGCGGCGCCCCATGCGAACAGCCATGGCATGAGCTTGCGTTCGCGACCGTCCGGAACGTCGGCGTGGCGATCCGCCGCGAACACGATAGCGAGCGCGGCCAGGCCGATCAGCGCCGCGCCGACGAACGCCGCGTTGCCGAACAGGAGGCCTCGAGAGGCCGGCGCATCCCACAGGAACGCCAGTGCCGCCGCCACCTCCACGGCGATGGCGAACCAGCGCGCCGCACGCTGCCTCTGCGCGAGGCCCAGCCAGTACACGGCGGCGGCCTCGATCGCCCACCCCGCCGAAGTCCAGCGCGCGTCGAGCGCCAATGGGATCGCCAGCGTGGCGAAGACCACGGCGAGCGCTGCGAACGCCTTCGCCAGCCGCGCGAGGCCCGGCTCCGGCCGCGCGCGCAGCGCGAGCCAAAGCGCCGCGTAGACCGCGGCCAGCGCCACGGCGCTGTACGCCTCGCCCCAGCGGAAGTCCCGCACGATGCCGGCCTGCAGCGCGAAGCCGACGAGCGGCACGCCGAACACCAGCACGCCGTCGACGGGCGCACGCGCCTCGAGCGGGCTGCGCTTCGCGTACAGGATCGCGATGCCGACGTAGAAGGCGAAGAACAGCCCCAGGTACGGCTGCACGATCGCGTAGTGCCGCGGCCGGTAGAACGTCCAGCCCCACGCGAGGCCGAGCGCGAACGTGAACGCGAAGCCCAGCACGTTGAGCGCGCGCCACGAGCGCCGCCACGCGATGGCGAACACGGCGGCATTGAGGAGGGCGAACCACGCGAACAGCAGCGCCGGGGCGTCGGTGCCCGTGTCGATCAGCACGGGCGCGAGAAAGCCGCCGGCCAGCGCCAGCGCGGCGAGCGCCTGGGAGTCGTGGCGAAGCGCGAGCCCGATCGTCGCACCCGCGGCCGCGACGAGCAGCGCGAGCGAAGGCAGCGGCGGCAGCGCCGCGTAGAGGCGGAACGCGGCGAACACCGTGAGGTAGACCACGCCCATGCCCGCGCCTTGCAGCGAAAGCCCGTAGGCCGGGCGCGCGGCGGCGAGACGCATGCCCAACGCGGCGAGCGCGAGCCCGCCGGCGGCCGCCGCGCCGAGCTTCACTTCGATCGGCACGCCGGCGAGCTCGGCGAAGTAGCGCAGCAGGAACGCGACGCCGAAGAACAGGATGACGACGCCCACGCGGGTGAGCGCGTTGCCGCCGGCGAGCCAGTCGCGCACGCCGGCGAACACGCCCGGACCGGCGGCGGGAGGGAACGCCACCGTCGCCGGTTGCGCCGCTTCAGCAGCCGCCCTCCCGAGGCCTGGCCGCGGCGGCGGAGCGTTCATCGGCCGGGCGGCGGCAGTCGGGGCGACCGGCGCCGCGACGCCCCCCTGCACGCTTGCGGATTCCGGCGCCGGCGGCGCGGCGTCGATGCCCAGCCGCGCCTCGACGCGTGCTAGCCGCACCTCGATCGCCTCGAGCCGGCGCACCAGCAGTGCATCGGCGGCGCCCTCCGGCGTGGGCACGGCGCGCGCGCGATCGCGGCGATCCTTGGCCCAGCCGAGAGCAAGACCGCAGAGGCCGCCCAGCAGCGAGACGACGAGTCCGCCCACGGCCAGACCGACCAGAACGCCCGCCAGCGTCCCCATCACCTTCCACATGGCGTCACCGTTGCGTCGCTACCGCCGCGGCCCGCGCAGCGCGAGGATCCTCTCGCGCAGCGCGTCCATGTCGAGCGTGCCCGTCGCGATGGGCTCGCCGGCGGTGAGCGCGATGCGCGAGAACATGCCGCGCCAGCGGCGCATCGCCTTGCCGTTGTGCGAGCGCGAGAAGAAGCTGCCCCACAGCCCCGAGAGCGCCATCGGCACCACGGGCACCGGCGTCTCCCGCACGATGCGCTCGAGGCCCGGGCGAAACGGCTGCATCTCGCCATCCTCCGTGAGCCTCCCCTCGGGGAAGATGCCGACGATCTCGCCCTCGCGAAGCGCCCGCGCGACGTCGGCGAACGCGCGCTCCTTGCGCTGCGCGTCCTCCTTCGCCGGCGCGATGGGGATCGTGCGCATCTCGCGGAACAGGAAGCCGAGCACGGGAGTCGCGAAGATGCGGTGGTCCATCACGAAGCGGATCGGCCGGCGCACGCAGGCGGAGATCACCACCGCGTCGACGTAGCTCACGTGGTTGCAGGCGATCACGCAGGCGCCCTCGTCGGGGATGCGCTCGAGGCCCCGCTTGTCGACGTTGTACATCGAGTGGACCAGCAGCCACGCGATGAACCGCATGAGGAACTCGGGGACCAGCCGGTAGATGAACAGCGCCACGGCGGCGTTCATCAGCGCGGTGACGAGGAACAGGTCGACGATCGACAGCCCCGCCTTGAGCAGCCCGATCGCGAGGCCGGCCGAGGCGACCATGAACACCGCGTTCAGGATGTTGTTCGCGGCGATGATCCGCGAGCGGTGCGAGGGCTCCGAGCGCTCCTGGATCATCGCGTACAGCGGCACGATGTAGAAGCCGCCGAACACGCCGATCAGCACGAGGTCGGCCGCGACGCGCCAGTGCGCCGGGTTGGCGAGGAACGCGGAGAGCCCCGCCAGCTCGGTCGCGCGCAGGCCCTTCGCGGCGAACCACAGGTCGACGGCGAACAGCGTGAGCCCGATCGAGCCGAACGGCACCAGCCCGATCTCCACCTTGCGCCCCGACAGCCGTTCGCACATGAGCGAGCCCGCGCCGATGCCGATCGAGAACAGCGCGAGCAGGGAGGTGACCACCGTCGCGTCGCCGCCGAGGAAGTCGCGGGCGAAGCCGGCGAACTGCGCGAGAAACACCGCCCCGTAGAACCAGAACCACGAGATGCCGAGCATCGACAGCCACACCACGCGGTTGCCGTAGGCGAGCCTCAGGTTGCGCGCGGTCTCGCTCACCGGGTTCCAGTTGAGGACGAGCCCGGGGTCGACCGCCGGCGTGTGCGGGATGCGCAGGCTCGCGGCCCAGCCGGCGATCGCCACTGCGATGCCCACCGCGCCGGCCCACACCGGCCCGTTCGGCTCGAGCGCCACGACGAGCCCGCCGACGATCGTGCCGAGCAGGATGGCGACGAACGTGCCCATCTCCACGAGGCCGTTGCCGCCGACCAGTTCCTCCGACCTGAGGTGCTGCGGGAGGATCGCGTACTTGACCGGGCCGAACAGCGTCGAGTGCACGCCCATCAGCCCGAGCGCGACGAACAGCGTGACGAGGTCGCGCCGCCAGAAGCCGATCAGCGCGACCGCCATGACCGCGATCTCGAAGAGCTTGATCAGCCGGATCAGCCGCCCCTTCTCCCACTTGTCGGCGATCTGTCCCGCGCTCGCCGACAGCAGCATGAACGGCGCGATGAAGATCGCCCCGGCGAGGTTGACCAGCGTGTTCGCGTCCATGCCGCCCGCGCCGGCGGCCGCGCCGAAGGCGACGAAGATCACCAGCGCGTTCTTCAGCACGTTGTCGTTCGCCGCGCCCGCGAACTGGGTCCAGAAGAACGGCGCGAAGCGCCGCTCGCGCAGGAGGTCGAACTGGTTGGGCTGGTGCAAGTCTTCCCTCACGTCGTCGCCAGGTGACGCCGTGTCTCGAACACGCCCGCGGCGAAGCGGCGGCCGCCGCGCGCCAGCGCGCGCTTCAGCACGAAGTCGAACAGTATCGCGTTGTGGTCGCGGATCGCGCGCAGCACCGGCACGGCGCCGGCGTCCAGCAGCCCGCGCCGCACGAAGGCGTCCAGCCCGACCAGCGGCACGACGCCGGGCAGCGGATAGTCGGAGCCGTTGACCAGCCTGTCGTGCCAGTCCGTGCGCTCGAGGAGCGTGGCGACGACCTCCTCGCCGCGGTTCGCCTGCGCGACGGCGGAGAGGTCGCCCAGCAGCCGGCCGCGGTGCTCCGCCTCGTCCATCAGCCGGGCGAAGAGGTCGAACGCGCTGCGCAGCGGGCCGTTCGCGCCGGCGTCGAGGTCGGTCGCCGCGCCGAGCGAAGCGCAGTGCGCGACGATCACCCGCACGCCGAGCCCGAGCGGCCGCCGCAGCTTGAGCGGGTTGCCGAGCGCCGCGTCGTGGCCGGCCACGGCGCGCTCGTCCCCCGCGTGCGTGATCAGCGGCATCCCCGATGCCGCCAGCGCGCGGTAGAACGCGTCGCATCGCGGCGAGGCCGGGTCGATGTTCTGCGCCGGGGGCAGCCACTTGACGGCCAGCGCGCCGCTTGCGCGCGCGGCCGCGAGCCGGTCGAGCGCGGCGGGGTCGTAGGGGTGGATCGACGCCGCCCACTCGAAGCCCTGCGGGTGGGCGCGCGCCACGTCGCGCGCATAGGCGTCGGGAACGTGCAGCGTGGAGGACTCGGGCAGCGGCTCGCCGCGCGCGTCGCGCGCCCAGTCGAACGCGAGCAGCAGGAGCTTTGCCCCCGCTGGCAGCCCGGCGACCTGGTTGAGCAGGCGGTCGACCACGCTCTCGTCGACGCGCCCCGGGTGGTCGTGCACGCAGCCCGCGTTGAGGTAGAACAGCCGCTGCACGAACCGCGCCGGCGAGAGCACGCTCGCCATCGCGGGATTCCTCAACGGGCCGCGCCCGCTGTCGCCGTCGCCGAACAGGTGGCAGTGCGCGTCGACGACCAGCGCCGGGTCGAGCCCCTGCCACGCCGCCGCGACCAGCGGGTGGCGCGCGAGTTCGCTCGGCAGCGTCGCGTGGCAGGCGTTGAGGAGCCCTTCCTGCAGCGCGAAGTCGCACCCCGACAGCGCGGCGGGTGCGGCGAGCGCCGCGGCGAGGAAGCGGCGGCGGCGCGGGTCGGCGATGCGGGCGGCTGGCACGGAGTCCTCGAACGCAGGCGGATTGGAGCACACTGCGCGCCCCGCGGTCGACTCCCGAAGCGCCGCGTTAGAATGCCTCGCCATGAGGCAGTACCTCGACCTCCTGCGCCACGTGCGCGACGCCGGCGTGCGCAAGGACGACCGCACGGGGACCGGCACGCTGTCGGTGTTCGGCGCGCAGCTGCGCTTCGACCTGTCGGCCGGCTTCCCGCTGGTGACGACGAAGAAGGTGCACACGAAGTCCATCGTGCACGAGCTCTTGTGGTTCCTGCGCGGCGAGACGAACGTGCGCTCGCTGCAGCAGGCCGGCGTCACCATCTGGGACGAGTGGGCGGACGCGAACGGCGAGCTCGGGCCCGTGTACGGCCACCAGTGGCGCCACTGGAAGGGCAGCGACGGCCGGGAGGTCGACCAGATCGCCGACCTGATCCGCGACATCCGGCGCAACCCCGATTCGCGCCGGCTGATCGTCTCGGCGTGGAACGTCGGCGACATCCCGCGCATGAAGCTGCCGCCCTGCCACGCGTTCTTCCAGTTCTACGTGGCGGGAGGGCGCCTCTCCTGCCAGCTCTACCAGCGCAGCTGCGACCTCTTCCTCGGCGTGCCGTTCAACATCGCGAGCTACGCGCTGCTCACGCACATGGTCGCGCAGCAGTGCGACCTCGGCGTCGGCGACTTCGTCTGGACCGGCGGCGACTGCCACATCTACCTCAACCACCTCGAGCAGGTCGGGCTCCAGCTCGCGCGCGAGCCGCGAGCGCTGCCCGCGCTGGTGATCCGCCGCCGGCCGCCGACGATCTTCGAGTACGCGTTCGACGACTTCGAGATCGTGGGTTACGAGCCGCACCCGGCGATCAAGGCGCCCGTCGCCGTCTAGCGTCCCGTACCGGAAGTTCCTTGCACGAGGGCGAGCGAGAAATGACGCGCTGCATTGCTGCCGGTCTTGCGGGTATTCGCGATACCCGCTGCGACCGGCGTCGCGCAGCGCGCCATTTTCGTCGTCCTTGCGAGAGCGGACGTGGTTGCGGCGCTCCGATGTGGCAAGGAACTTCCGGTACGGGTCACCAGCGGCGCGGGCGCGTCAGCCCATGCAGAACACGTTGAGCTTGTTGCCGTCGAGGTCGCGGAAGTAGCCGGCGTAGAAGCCGTCCCCGCGCGGCCCGACCGGGCCCTCGTCCTTGCCGCCGAGTTCCAGCGCCTTGGCGTGCACCCGCGCCACCTTCTCCTTCGAGTCGACGACGAGCGCCACCATCACGCCGTTGCCGACCGTGGCCGGCTTGCCGTCGAACGGGAGCGTGGCGGACAGCGCCGGCTTGTCCATCGCCGTGCCCCACGCGATCGCGCGGCCGAAGTCGTAGAGGCGCTTCGCGCCGATCTCGGCCAGCAGCGCGTCGTAGAACGCCGCGGCGCGCGGCAGGTCGTTGGTGCCCAGCGTGACGTATCCGATCATGGTCCCCTCCTCGGTAAGGAGCAGGGATTCTAGTGCAGAGACTCGGCACATCGCTGAAGAATCCGGCCGGTTCGCTGCCGGACGGAACGTGCGAAGTGCTGGCGGGCATGGGGCACATGGGGCCGGTCACGCACGGCGCGCTCATCGCCCGCCGGATCGCGCGCTTTCCTGCCGGTCAGGAGCCGCGGTGGCAACCGCGCTGCACGAAGCGGCGGCAAGGCGACGCGCAGTCACCGGCACGCGCGGTCGCGGGACGCGCCGCAACGCAGGCGTCGGGTGGCGCGCAGTGGTCGCGTGAACCCGACGAACCCGCCTCGTTCGCCGTGAGGCGCGGGTCCCAACGGACAGGCGCGACGCTCCCATCGGCTCGCGCAACCTCGCGGCCGCCGACTGAAGCGTGCGGCGCAGGCGATCGGAGGCGGCCAGTGCGCAAGGCCCGCCGGGTCGGCGAGCCGACGCTCTTCTACCGGAAGCTCCGGGTACCGTTCACTTCGTCGTCGCTCTGGTGTGGTCCGCGTGGCACGCGACGCACTCCATGTGCCCCTGCTGGTTCCAGGCCATCGCCTTCTGCGCCGCCGTGTCCGGACCGTGGCAACCGACGCAGTGCTCGATGCCCTTCGCCGGCTTCCACACCGGCGGCTTCCACTTGCCGTCGAAGAACTCGTTCAGCGCCAGCGTCACCGTGTGGGCGACCTCGCCGGCCACCTTGGCGCAGCGCTCGATCTTCGCGTCGGACTTGATGGTAGCCCCTGCAGCCACCGCCCACTTCGACACCGACGTGTGGCACAGCGGCGACATCGCCTTCACCCTGACCTGCTTCGGCAGCGGCGACAGGTCGTCGAAGCGCTCGGTCGGGAAGTCCTGCTCGGCGTACCACCAGAACAGGCGGTCGATGATCTGGTTGTTCTGCTGCTCGTCCTTCCTGCCGCCGTAGGCGACCATGTTGATGATGGTCGACGCGCCGCCCAGCGCGCCGCACAGCGTGCCGTGGCCGCCGTAGCCTGCGGCTGCGTGCGCCATCAGGAAGTCCGGCATCGTCGTCCAGGGGTAGCCCGCCTTCTCCTTCAGCAGGCTGAGCAGGCTCAGGTACGACGCCGTGCCGCAGCCTCCCTTCTCCTTGTAGAAGCGGTAGGCCCGCCGGCCGGCTTCCAGCGGGTCGAGCCTGACCCACTTCCAGGGCAACGGCGGCGCTTCGGCGGGCGATTGCGCCGCTGCCGATCGCACGAGGCTCGTCATCGCGCTGCCGATACCGCCGCCGACCAGCAGGGCGGTGGATCCCCCGACCAGGCGTCGCCGCGAACCGACCACAACTCCATCGGTGGAAGATGTCATGACGCACTCCTCTCCGGCGGCGCGCTCCGGCCCATCCAGGGACTCCGTGCGCTCCTTCGGGACACGCGCCCGCCAATCGCCATTGGACGCCCGGCGTCGAACAGCTCTTTGACGGACGTCACGAACCCGGCGACCCGGCCTGCCGGGAATGCGCCCCACGGCCGCCGGTTTCCGACAGGCCGGCGGCACGGGTCGGGAAAGGACCGCCCGAGGCGACTGCGATCGTGCGCGCGGGTCCTGCGCGGCCTCGCCTGCAGTGACGGGTCGGCGCGTCGCGGCCGTGAACTTGCGGTACGTGGTCCTCGCGCCTGCGCCGCTTGCCGGAGTACCCCTCGAGACAACCCGAACTGCAATCACGCGTGCGGCCATCGCTTTCACGCCACGCCGCCAGGTCGGAAGTGCCGACGCAACCGGAATTGCTGGTGCAGGATCTTGCCCACGTGCCAGAAGGGATTCGGCGAGCGCATGCGCACGCCGGGCAGCGGCTCCGCACAGAAGTTGCCGCTGCCCACGCCCGCCATGCCCCCGCCCGGTTTCGCGGAAGCACATGCCCTGGCCGTCGAAGCGGGCCTTCGCCGCCCGCCCGTTCCACGCGGCGGCGAGGTTTGACGCCACCACTTCGGCCTGTCGGCCGGCGAGCACGCCGGCCTTGGGCAGCGGGCGCCCCATCTTCAGCGGGATCGCGGTCACGTCGCCGATGGCCCGGACACCGGCGAACTTCGTCGCCAGCGTGTCGCGGTCCACCGGCACCCATCCGGACTCGCCGCACAGCCCGGCGTCCCTGACCACGGCGGGAGCGCGGTGCGGCGGCACGCAGAGCAGCAGGTCGAAGGCGGCGACCTGTCCATCGCTGAAATGCAGCGCGCCCTGCTCCACGTGGCTCGCCTGGTGCGCCGGAACGTAGCCGATGCCCCTGCGGTCCAGCATCGCTCTGATCTGCGCTCCCGCCGCCGGGCCGGCCACCGGCATCGGCACGGGTTCGGCAGCGTGCAGCGCGATCTGCGTGTTCGCGCGCACGCCGCGCTTGCGCAGGAACGCGTCGACCAGCATCGCTGCCACGCAGGGCGCGGCGGGACACTTGCAGCCGGCGCGGCCGTCAGGACGACCAGGCGGCCGCCTTCGAATGCGCCCAGCGAGGAACGGATCCGCTGCGCGCCGGCGAGCGTGTACAGATCGAGGCCGTGCGCGGCCAGGCCAGGCACGGACTCGGGTGCGTACTACGCGCCGAGCGCCACGACCATCGCGTCGCCGGCGATCGTCCTGCCGCCGGCCTCGACGGTCACCCCGGCTGGATCGATGCGCGAGACTTCGCCGTGCACCAGATCGATGCCCCCGGTTCTCAGGGCTTCGAGCGGCCGCGTGAACTGCGCCGGCTCGCTCGCACCGACGATGTACCACAGCAGCGCGGGCCCGAAGACCTGGCTGCGCTCGCGCTCGACCACGACGACGCGGTCGCCGGCGGGCAGGATCCTGCGCAGCCGCCGGGCGACGGCGAGGCCGCCGATGCCCGCCCCGACGACGAGCGCGGTGCGTGCCTTCAGAACACCAGGACCTTGTCGGCCTCGGCCGTCCACTCCGCGAGCTGCGCCAGCGTGCCGCGCCTGGCGCCCTCGATCACTTCCTCCTCGCGCAGCCCGCGGGCGTCCATGCAGGTGCCGCACAGGCCGACCTCGCCCTTGCGCAGCACCTTGCCGAGCATGAGCTGCACGTTGTAGTAGCCCTCGGGCACCTTCTGCCCGCTCTTGGCGCAGGTCACCGCGTCGGCCATCAGGAACACGCGGACCTGCTGCCCTTCCCGGCCCGCGAGCGCCGAGGCCAGCCGCAGCGCGTTGTACGCGCGCTCGTTGCCATACGGCGCGTCGTTGAGAACGAAGAGCGTGGATGTCATGAGACACCTTCACGGCCCCGGGCTCGTGCGACGGGCAGCCCCGCCGCCCGCCACTCGCTGATCCCGTCGAAGGTCTTGCGCGCGCGAAACCCGCGCTTCGTGAGCAGCGCCACGGCTTCGTCGGACATCACGCAGAAAGGGCCGCGGCAGTAGGCGACGATGGGCGCGTCGCGCGGCAGCTCGGAGAGCCGATGGGACAGTTCCGGCAGCGGCATCGAGCGCGCGAACGGCAGATGCGCGTTGTCGTACTCGTCCTGAGGGCGCACGTCGATCACGACGACCTCGCCGCGCCTGGCCTGCGCGAGCAACTCCTTGCGCCCCACCTGCGCGAGCCGATCGGGCTCGGCCATCATTCGCTGCAGCGCCAGGCGCAGCTCGAGCAGGTGCTCCTCGGCCACCAGGCGCAGCGTGACGCCCAGTTGCGCCACATCGTGGCCGCTGAGGCGATACAGCATGCGCCGGCCGTCGCGCCGGCTCTGCACCAGCCGCGCCTCCTTCAGCGCCTTGAGGTGCGCGCTGGCGAGCTTGACGTCGATCGCGACGGCGCCGGCCACGGCCTCCACCGACTTCTCGCCCTGTGCCAGCATCTCCAGCAGCTCGAGCCGCTTCGGGCTGGCCAACGCCTTGCCCACGCGGGAGACCTGCTCGTAGAGGAGGTCCTTGAGGTTCCGGCCATCCATGCGGTACATTCTAACGATCTTGCGAATAACGACAAGCAGGCCTGGCCCGGAGCTGCAGCCGATGCGCCGCGGAACCCGTCATGGACCTTGAACAGTTCGTCCTAGCCAACGAACCGGCCCTCCGGCTGGGGTTCTTCCTGGGCGTGTTCGCAGTGATCGGCCTGTGGGAAGTGGTGGCGCCGCGCCGCGCCCTGACCGCATCCAAGGCCATGCGGTGGGCCAGCAACCTGGGCCTCGTCGCGCTGAACACCGTGCTGCTCCGGCTGGTGTTCCCGCTCGCTGCCGCCGGCGTCGCCGCCTTCTGCGCGGCCAACGGCTGGGGCCTGCTCAACCATTTCCGCGTGCCGTTCTGGCTGGCGGTGCCGATCGGCGTGATCGCGATGGACTTCGTGATCTGGCTGCAGCACGTCATGGTCCACGCAGTGCCGGCGCTGTGGCGCTTGCACCGGGTGCACCACACCGACCCCGACTACGACGTGACGACGGGCGCGCGCTTCCATCCGATCGAGATCGCGCTGTCGATGCTGATCAAGTTCGCGACGATCGCCGTCCTCGGTCCGCCGGTGCTGGCCGTGGTCGTCTTCGAAATCCTGCTCAACGCGACGGCGATGTTCAACCACGGCAACATCCGCATTCCGATCGGCGTCGATCGCGTGCTGCGCCTGCTCGTCGTCACGCCGGACATGCACCGCGTCCACCACTCGGTCGAGGAGGACGAGACGAATTCGAACTTCGGCTTCAACCTGCCCTGGTGGGATCGCCTGTTCGGCACCTACCGCGCCCAGCCGCGCGCCGGCCACGAGGCGATGACGATCGGCATCCACGGCCACAAGGATCCCCGCGAGGTGGCGCGCCTGGACGGCATGCTGTTGCTGCCGTTCCGCGGCGAGGTCGAAGGCTACGCGATCAACCGCCGCGACTGGCGCGACGGGCGCGCGAAGCGATGAGAGCCGCCGTGCTGCGGCCCTGGTCCGGCCTCGCCTTGCCGGGACTCGGCGGCCCGGGCGGCGGCGCACCGATGCAGCGCGAACATGACGGCGCCTTCCGCGCCGAAGCCCCGGTGCGCGTCGACGGGCCGCCCCGCAAAAAGAAAGCCCGCCGGGAGAGGGGCGGGCAAGGGGGATAGAGTGCGGCGCGCGGGGAGGAGGGCCGCGCGCCGCGAAGACCCGGCAAGGCGCCGGATCAGGGGGAACGGTTCAGACGACGGTGCGGGCGGCGGTCACACGCTCGGCCAGTTCCTCGAGCGCCTCGCGCTGCCGGCGCGCCTCGTCCTCGCGGCGATCGGCCTGCGCTCGCTCTTCCGCTTCCCTCGTCGGGAGCCAGTAGCGGGAGAACTCGGGAGCGTAGGAATCCATGATCGCCTCTTGCTTCGGACGACGCGCCGTCGTCATCGGACACGCCAAGCCTGATGCAATGGTCGTGCCAACGCTGCATCCCGGCCCGGCCAGCCACGATGAAATGACAACTGCATAGGGAGAAAGTGCCCCGCGACGCGATGAACGCGGGAAGCGGGAGGCCGCCAGGCGAAGCCGATTTGTCGCAAGAACCCGACAGCACGGCCAGCAATCTGCCTACATGATTGAACCAACAGGACTTTTTCTGTCGCTCGAATGCGACAGTCCGCTGATGCACCGCCGCATGGCGGCAGCCGGCTCGCGTCAGCCCTTGCCTTCCTTGAACATCGCCGGCTCGAGCTTGTGGCGCTGCAGCAGCTTGTAGAACTCGGTCCGGTTGCGCTTGGCCATCAGCGCCGCCTGCGTCACGTTGCCGCCGGTGAGCTTGAGCAGGCGGACGAGGTAGTCGCGCTCGAAGGACTTGCGCGCTTCCTCGAAGGGCACCAGCTCGGAGGCGTCCTCCCGCAGCGCGCTCTGGACCACCGACCCGGGAATCACGGCCGTCGTGGTCAGCGCCGTCGCCTGTTCCAGCACGTTGAGCAACTGGCGCACGTTGCCCGGCCACGGCGCGGCGATCAGCAGCGCCATCGCGTCCGGCGCGAGCGTGGGCAACGGCTTGCGGTAGCGCTCGGCGAGCTTGCGCAGGAAATGTGTCGCCAGCACCGGGATGTCCTCGCGGCGCTCGGCGAGCGGCGGCAGGCGCAGCGACACGACGTTGAGGCGGTAGTAGAGGTCCTCGCGGAAGAGCCCCGCCGCCCTCTGCGCCTCGAGGTCGCGGTGCGTCGCGGAAATCACTCGCACGTCGACCGGGATCGACTGCGTCGAGCCGACCGGGCGCACCTCGCCCTCCTGCAGCACGCGCAGCAGCTTCACCTGCAGCGGCAGCGGCATGTCGCCGATCTCGTCGAGGAACAGCGTCCCCGTGTCGGCCGTCTGGAACAGCCCCTTGTGCGCCTGCACCGCGCCTGTGAACGCGCCGCGCGCATGGCCGAACAGCTCCGACTCGAGCAGTTCCGCCGGGATCGCCCCGCAGTTGACGGCGACGAACGGCCGCTCGGCGCGCGGGCTCGCCTTGTGGATCGCGCGCGCCAGGAGCTCCTTGCCGGTGCCCGACTCGCCGTAGATCAGCACGCTGGCGTCGGAGTCCGCCACCAGCCGCGCCTGGCGCAGGAGGTCCTCCATCTTCGGGCTGCGCGTGACGAATCCCGCGCGCCACTCGGAGGAGGAATTCGCGACCTCGCCGTCGTCGCCGGAGAGCTTGAGCGCCGCGGCGACCTTCTGCAGCAGCTCCTGGCTGTCGAACGGCTTCGTGAGGAACCCGAAGACGCCGCGCTGCGTCGCCGAGACCGCGTCGGGAATGGTGCCGTGCGCCGTCAGGATGATGACCGGCAGCGTCGGGTGCTGGCGGTGGATCGCCTCGAACAGCTGCATGCCGTCGATGCCCGGCATGCGCAGGTCGGTGATGACCGCGGCGGGCCGCGTGACCGCCAGCGCCGCCAGCGCCAGCTCGCCGCTCTCCGCCGTGCGCACGCGGTAGCCGGCCGAGGTGAGCCGCAGGCCGATCAGCCGCAGCAGGTCGGGGTCGTCGTCGACGAGCAGGATGTCGCTGGTGTTCATCGCCGTTCCTGGCGCAGTCCCGCTCCGAGCCACGGACCTGCCCCCCGGGGGGCGGCGCGCGGAGTCAGCACGGGAGCATGCTCCATATCAGTTCCCGCCCGAGCCCGAGCCCCCGCCGCCGCCGCTGCGCAGCCGGTCGCGCAGGAGACTGCGCTCCATCGCGCGCAGCGCCTCGAGCTTCTGCAGCGCGGCCTCGCTGCGCGCCTGCTCCTCGCGCACCACGCGCACGCGCTCGGCGACCTGTGTTGCGAGCGCCGTGGCGAGCTGCCGCAGCGCCGCCGGGCCCGGATTGGCCTTGACCACGGCGTCGAGCAGCTGCAGCGCGCGCTGGTCGTCCGTCGTGCCCTGGCGCGACAGCGTGTGCAGCACGGCCACTCGCACGCGCGTGAAGTCGCTGCGCGTGCGGTTGAGCGCCTGCGTCTGCGCGGCGAGCTCGCGCCGCGCCTCCTCGCCCGCGAGCGTCGAATAGCGCTGCAGGTCGCCGAGCAGCGCTGCGAACTCGCGCTCCTCGGGAACCGGCGGCGGCGCGACGGGCTGCTCCGGAGCCGCCGCGGGCGCCGGCTCGGCTGTCGCCGGCGACTGCGCGCGCAAGCTGCCCGCCGCCGCGCAGGCGACGAGCACGCCGAGCGCGAGCGTGCGGAGCGCGGTCACGTCGCGTCCCCGGGGCTCGGCGCCGTCCGCAACTCGCCGGTGACGGTGGTAAGCGCGTCGAGCGGCGCGCCCTCGGGCAGCGACAGCCGGAAGCGCGCGCCGCGCTTGCCGTCGCGGCGATCGTGCACGGCGATCTCGCCGCCGTGCGCGATCGCGTACTCGCGCGCGATGGCGAGCCCGAGGCCGGAGCCTTTCACCCGGCCCCCGGTCGGCGCCCGGCCCTGGAAGAACGAGTCGAAGATGCGCTCGCGCTCGTCGGCGTCCACCCCCGGGCCGTCGTCGGTCACCTCGACGTGCGCCTGCCCGCCCTCCTGCCAGGTGCGGATCTCGATGCGCCCGGCGCGCTTCGCGTACTTGATCGCGTTGGAGACCAGGTTGTCGACGACCGTGCGCAGGCGGTCCGCCTCGCCGACGACGAGCGCCGGCTGCAGGCGCAGGTCCACGGTGAGGCCACGCGCCAGTGCCGCCAGCTTGTGCTCGCGGACCACGCGCCGCGCGACGTCGCCCAGCATCACCGGTCCCAGCGTGGCCGACTCGAACGAACGCGTCTGGTGGTACTTGAGCAGGTCCTCGATCAGCTTCTGCAGGCTGATGGTGTTCTCGCGCACGATGCGCACGATGTCGCGCTGTTCCTTCGTGAGCTTGCCGCCGACCTCGTCGCGCAGCAGCTCCGCGCCCTCGCGCACGGCGGTGAGCGGCGTCTTGAGCTCGTGCGAGACGTGGCGCAGGAACCGCGTCTGCTGCTGCTCGAGCTCGGCGAGGCGCGCGCGCAGCCACTCGAGCCGCTGGCCGAGGTAGCGCAGGTCCTGCGGGCCGTTGACCTCGATCGCGCGCGAGAAGTCTGCGCTGCCCATCTGCCGGATCGCGCCCTCGAGCTGGCGGATCGGCCGCGCGATCAGCACGGCGAACAGGATCGCCAGCGCGAGCGCGATGCCGCCGGTCGCCACCGCCAGCCAGCGCCACTTGTCGCGGCCCTCGGCGGCAGTCTGCTGCAGCCGCTCGATCGCCGTCTGCGTGAGCGCGTTGGACGCCGCGAGCATCGTCTGCGCCTCGTCGACCAGCTGGCCGTAGCCCTCCGCGAGCTCCACGGATCCGCCGCTCGTCTTCGGCCCCGACGTGAGCCGCGCGTGCAGGTCCGACTCGCGCCCGCCGACCCTCTGCAGCGCCTCGTGGTAGCCGCGCTCGAGCGGGAGCTGCGCGAGCTGGCGCACCGTGGCGCGGAAGTCCTGGCGCAGGCGGTTGTAGTCGTCGACGAGCGCGTGGTCCTCGAGGATCAGGTACTGGCGCACGACGCGCTCGAGCGTCGTGGTCTGCTCGAACAGCTGGCGCGACGCGCGCGCGGCCTGCGAGGTCTGCAGCACCTCGTCGCGGCTCTGCGAGACCAGGCGGTCGAACGACAGCGTCAGCTCGGCGAGCGCGTAGAGCAGCGGCAGGCTCACGAGCAGGAAGCCGAGCAGGATGAACTTGAGGAAGGAGCGGGGGTAGTACACGCGTGGCGCGGCCTCGAGGGCGGCCGACTATAATCCCGTGGATTATGGCACCGCCCCCGAGCGAGGCGCACGCTTCCGCGCCGGCGCCGGCGCGGCTCGCGATCGTCGTCGCGGTGGCCCGCAACGGCGCCATCGGTGCGGGCGGCGCGTTGCCCTGGCGCCTTCCCGCCGACTTGCGCCGCTTCCGCTCGCTCACGAGCGGCCACGCCGTCGTGATGGGACGGCGCACGTGGGAGTCGATCGGCCGCCCGCTTCCGGAGCGGCAGAACATCGTCGTCACGCGCTCGCGGCACTTCGCCGCGGCAGGCGCCGAGGTGGCCCACTCCCTCGACGAGGCTCTCGCGCGCGTGCGCCTGCCCGCGCCGGCGTTCTGCATCGGCGGCGCGGAGCTGTACCGCGAAGCGCTGCCTCGCGCCGATGCACTGTACGTGACCGAGATCGCGCGCGACGTTCCCGGCGACACGTTCTTCCCGCCGTTCGACCGCCGCGAGTGGCGCGAGGCAGCCCGCGAGAAGCACCCGCCCGACGGCCCCGACGCATTGCCTTTCGACTTCGTCACCTACGTTCGCCGCGGGGACCCGGCGGGCGTGTGAACCGCCGCGCCGGGAGCGATCCGACCCCGGCCTGCCGTCCATCGGCAACGCCATCGCGAGGACTTCCCGGCGTCCGGCCTATGCTAATGTCATAGCTCCCTGGCCGCCCGCCCCGGAGATTGTTGCCGATGGCCGGAGCACTGCGCACCGCATTCGCGCTCGCCCTCCTCGTCGCCGGCGACTCCGCGAGCGAGGTCTGGATCAAGCCGCCGCCGGGCTTCAACACCTCGTCGGTTGCGGGATAATGCGGCTCCCGCGCCGGGATGGCGGAACTGGTAGACGCAGCGGACTCAAAATCCGCCGGTAGCGATACCGTGAGGGTTCGAGTCCCTCTCCCGGCACCACGGGCCCCCGCTCAGGACACCGCGCCCTTCCCGTACGCACCGGCGAGGAGCGCGCCTTCCGCGAAGCGCGTGCAGCGATAGGGGGCGAGCGCCACGGCGGTCGGCAGGCCGAGCGCGGCCTGCGCGAGCAGCTCGCCGACCGCGGGCGAGAGCTTGAAGCCGTGCCCGGAGAAGCCGAACGCGACGACGAGCCCGTCCCACCCGGGCAGCGGCCCCAGCACCGGATTCCAGTCGGGCGTCACGTCGTAGAGCCCCGTCCACGTCGACGCGACGCCGGCGGTCTCGAATGCGGGCAGCCGGTGCGCGGCCTCGCTGCCCACCTGCGCGACGACGTCGAGCGGCACGTCGGCCTGGTCCTCGTCGGGGCTGGTCGGCTGCCCTTCCAGCCCCGCGCTCACCAGCAGCTGCCGGGTGCCGTAGCAGCGCGCGTAGATCATCGACGGCGACGTCATGTCCTTCAGCACCGGATAGCGCGGGAGATAGGGCTGCGGGGCCTCGAGCGCCATCACCTCGTGGCGCTCGGCGACCAGGGGCAGGCCGACGCCGGTCAGCTGCTCCAGCACGCCGTTGCTCCACACGTTGAGAGCGCAGACGGTGACGCCGGCTGCGTACGACGCGCGGTCGGTGCGCGCGCCGGTCACGCGCCCGCCGTCGGCGGTCAATCCCGCGACCGTCTCGCCGAGGCGGAACTCGACGCCGAGCCGCCGCGCTGCGCGCGCGAACGCCGTCGCGGTGAGATAGGGGTCGGCGTAGCCCGCGTCCTTCTCGAAGCCGAACACCGCGAGGTCGTGGGTGCGCAGCAACGGCAGGATCTCGCGCGCCTGCCGCGCGTCGATCTCCACCGCGTCGATGCCCATCGCGCGCTGCTGCGCGAGCGCGGCGCGGATCGCCTGCGAGCGCGCTCCTTCGTCGCCGACGATCAGGTAGCCCGGCAGAGCGAGCCCGCAGTCGGCCTCCGGGTCGCCGAGATAGGACCCGAAGTCGCGGAACGCCGTCAGCGAACGGCGCGCGAGCTCGACGTTCTCCGCCACCGAGTAGTGGGTGCGCAGGATGCCGCTCGACTGCGCGGACGTGCCTTCGGCGACGCCGCGCCGGTCGATCACGACGACGCGGCGCGCGCCCAGCCGCGCGGCGTGCCAGGCCGTGGAGCAGCCGATCACGCCGGCGCCCAGCACGAGCACGTCGCACGCGGCCGGCGGGCTCATTCGATCGCGCGGCGCACGGCGAGGTCCGCGCGGGAATTCGTGGCGTCCGGTTCCTTCATCTGTTGCGATTCTAGTGCAGCGAGTCGGCGATTCGCCGGGCGATCCGGCCGCGTTCGCGCGACCGCACGACAGCGGCGGCGCACACGCGGTACGACGGCAGCCGGCGACAGGCGGGACCGCTTTCGTATACGCTCGCCCTCGCCGCCCGCCGCCCGCCTCTCCCTTGCCCGCCGCCCCAAGCCCGGACCGCTTCTACCTGCCGCAGCTCGACGGGCTCCGCTTCGTCGCCTTCCTGCTCGTCTTCTCGCACCACCTGCCGCAAGCCCCCGACAGCGGTCCGGGCGCGGCGATCCGCACCGTGCAGGCGTGGGGCTGGTCCGGCGTCGAGCTGTTCTTCGCGCTGTCGGCCTTCCTCGTCACCGCGCTGCTGCTGAAGGAGCACGCCGCCACGGGGCGCATGTCGGTCTGGCGCTTCTACGTGCGCCGCGCACTGCGCATCTGGCCGCTCTACTACTTCGCGCTGCTGCTCGGCTTCGCCGCGCTGCCGGCACTGCGCGTGCCCGACGTTCCCTGGCACGAGCTCGCCGACCGCTTCCTCTTTGCGTTCGTCGTGTTCGCGGGCAACGTCGCCACCGCCGTCCACAGCTACCCGCCGAGCTACGTGCTCAACCTCCTCTGGTCGGTGTCGGCGGAGGAGCAGTTCTACCTCGTGCTGCCGCTGGCCGCGCTGTCGCTGGCCCGCGCGCGGCTCGCCACGTGGGTGAGCGTGCTCGCCGCCGCGTCGCTTGCCGGCCTCGCGCTGCGGGCGTTCGCGCTGCACGCGCACTGGCCGCACCCGGCGCTCTGGGTGCTGCAGTTCGCGCGCCCCGACGCGTTCCTGGTAGGAATCCTGGTCGCGGTGCTGCACGTGCGCGGGCGCCTCGGCAGCGTCGTCGCCTCGCGCGCGGCGGCGGGCGCACTCGCCGTCGCCGGCGTGCTCGCCGTCGCGTCGATCACGCCGTTTCCCAACCTGCACACGGGCTCGTGGCACGCGCTGTGGCAGTACCCCGCGATCGCGGCGGGGGCGGGCGCGCTGCTCCTGGCACTCGCCGGGCCGCACGCGCCGCCCGCCCTCGTCGCGGTGCTGGGCAGCCGACCGCTTGCGTGGCTCGGCAAGATCTCGTTCGGGCTCTACGTCTATCATTACCTCTGCGTGAGAGCCGTCACGGCCGCGCTCGCGCCCTGGCCCGCGGTCGCGCCGGCCACGTGGGCGGGCTGGATCGTCCACGCGCTGGCTGCGCTCGGCTGCGTGGTCGCCGTCGCCGCGTTGTCGTACCGCTTCCTGGAGCGGCCGTTCCTCGAGATGAAGGCACGCTACGAATGGATCCGCTCGCGTCCCGCATAAGCGAATCCCGCCTCGCGCCCCTGGCCGCGTGGGTCGCGGTGGCGGCCGTGGCGGTGACGCTGTGGGTGATGGTGCGCCACGGACTGGCCATCCCGGCGTCCGCGGACGACTTCTGCAACCGCAACAACGCGTTCGCCGGCACCGCGCTCGAGGCCACGCTGGCGAGCTACGAGGGCTGGACCGGCCGGCTCGTCACCACGTTCGCCCTCTACCACGCGCTGCGGCTCGTCGACCTGCCGCAGTTGGCCGTGATCAGCAGCCTGCTGCCGCTGCTCCTCGCGCTCGGCGCGTGGCTGCTGGCCGGCGCGTTCGACGCACGGCACGCCATCGACCGGCTCGCGATCGCCGCGTTCCTGCTCGTCGCCGCGGTGCTCGGACTGCACCACTTCACCGGGCAGGTCGTGTTCTGGGCGACCGGCGGCATCGTCTACCTGCTGCCGCTCGTGCTCCTCGCCGCGTGGCTCGCCACGATGGCGCGCATCGCCGACGGGAAGCCGGCGCGCGGCGGCGCGCTCGGCGCGTTCGTGCTCGGCGTGCTGGCCGGCAATTCGATCGAGCTCGCCTGGAGCGCGCTGGCCGTCGTCGGACTGGCCGTGCTCGTGGCCGTGCGCGGCCAGCCGCGGCAGCTTCGCCATGCGATGGCGGCCGTCGCCGGCGCGATCGCCGGTGCCGCGATCCTCGCCGCCGCGCCCGGCAACTACGTGCGGGCCACGGCGACCGAGCGCTCGTTCGGCCTCGACGCTCCCTGGCTCGCGGGCGAATACGCGCGCATGCTTGGCGAGGTGTTCGCCAAGGCGCCGGGATTTCTCGCCGGGCTTGCCGCGCTTGTCGCCGTCGGGCTGGTGGTGCGCACGCCAAACCTCGCCACGCACTGGCGGCAGCGCGCGCTCGTCGCCGCCCTGCTCGTCGTCGCGGCGCTCGCAAGCCTGCTGCCGGTGCTGGCCGTCCCGCCGCAGTTCGCGCCGCGCAACGGCTTCTTCCTGCTGGTGCTGCTGCTCGCCGCGGTCGCGGCCTTCGCCGTGCCGCCGATCCTCGCCACGCGCTACGGCGCGCTGCTGCTGGCGGGGGCTGCCCTCGCCGGCTCGCTGCTGCTGCCGTTCCGCTACGCCGAGGACACGCAAGTCGCGCAGCTGCTGCGCGCGCGGTGGACCGAGCGCCACCACGCGCTGCGCGCCGCGGCGTCGGCGGGCCGCAAGGACGTCGTCCTGGCGCGCCTGCCGTTCTACCCGCGGCCGACGGTGCACGCGCTCGAACTGGGCGACGACCCCGCGCGCTGGGACAACAAGTGCGTGGCGCGCTACTACGGGCTCGCCTCGGTGACCGTCCCGGCGGAACGCTGAAGGCTGCCTTGCTCAAGCTCTCGGACTTCGACTTCGAGCTTCCTCCGGAACTGATCGCGCAGGCGCCCGCCGCGCAGCGCAGCGGCAGCCGCCTGCTCGACGTGGCGCCGGACGGCCTCGCCGACCGCCGCTTCGCCGACCTGCCGTCGCTGCTGCGTGAAGGCGACCTCGCGGTGTTCAACGACACGCGGGTGATCCGCGCGCGGGTGCACGGGCGCAAGCCGACCGGCGGTCGTGTCGAGATGCTCGTCGAGCGCGTCCTCGCCGAGGACAGCGCGCGCGTGCAGATGCGCGCGAGCCACCTGCCGCGGCCGGGCGGCAGCGTCGACCTTCCCGGCGGCGCGCGCGCCGAGGTGCTCGCGCGCGACGAGCGCTTCTTCGACCTGCGCTTCCACGACACCGGCCCGCTGGTCGAGTGGCTCGAGCGCCACGGCGAGGTGCCGCTGCCGCCCTACATCGCGCACGCCGCGGGCGCCGAGGACGCGGAGCGCTACCAGACCGTGTACGCGGCCGTGCCGGGCGCCGTCGCCGCGCCGACCGCAGGCTTGCACTTCGACGCCGCGACGCTCGCCGCCCTCGATGCGCGGGGCGTCGCGCGCGCGACGGTCACGTTGCACGTGGGCGCCGGCACGTTCCAGCCCGTCCAGAGCGAGAACCTGTCGTTGCACCGCATGCACGCCGAATGGTTCCGCGTCCCGCCGGCGACGGCCCAGGCGGTCGCGGCCGCGCGCGCGCGCGGAGGACGCGTGCTCGCCGTCGGCACGACGAGCCTGCGCGCCCTCGAGTCGTCCGCGGGCGAGGACGGCAGCGTGCGAGCGGGCGAGGCGGAGACGACGCTGTTCGTCACGCCGGGCTACCGCTTCCGCGTCGCCGATCTCCTGCTCACGAACTTCCACCTGCCGCGCTCGACGCTGCTGATGCTCGTCGCCGCGTTCGCCGGCTACGCGCGCATCCGCGCGGCATACGCGCACGCGATCGCGCGGCGCTACCGCTTCTTCAGCTACGGCGACGCGATGCTGCTGCGGCGCGCCGAGGCGGGCGCCTGATGCGCTTCGACCTCCTCGCCACCGACGGCCGCGCGCGGCGCGGCCGACTCGCGCTGGCCCACGGCACCGTCGAGACGCCGATCTTCATGCCGGTGGGAACCTACGGCACCGTCAAGGCGATGTCCCCCGAGGAACTGGCCGGCCTCGGCGCGCAGATCGTGCTGGGCAACACGTTCCACCTGTGGTTGCGCCCCGGGACGGAGGTGATCGCCGCGCACCGCGGACTGCACCGCTTCATGGGCTGGCAGCGGCCGATACTCACCGACTCCGGCGGCTTCCAGGTGTTCAGCCTCGGGCCGCTGCGCAAGGTGAGGGAGGAAGGCGTGGCGTTCGCCTCGCCGGTCAACGGCGACAAGCTGTTCCTCACGCCCGAGCTGTCGATGGACATCCAGCGCGCGCTCGACGCGGACGTGGTGATGGCCTTCGACGAGTGCACGCCCTGGCCCGCCACGCGCGACGAGGCGGCGCGGTCGATGGAGCTGTCGATGCGCTGGGCCGCGCGCTCGCGCGCCGCGCACGACGGCAACGCCAACGCGCTGTTCGGCATCGTGCAGGGCGGCGTGCACGAGGACCTGCGCGACGCCTCGCTCGCCGCGCTGACGGACATCGGCTTCGACGGCTACGCGATCGGCGGCCTGTCGGTGGGCGAGCCGAAGGAGGACATGCTGCGCATCCTCGACCACCTCGCGCACCGCATGCCCGGAAAGGCGCCGCGCTACCTGATGGGCGTGGGCACGCCCGAGGACATCGTGGCGGGGGTGGTCGCCGGGGTGGACATGTTCGACTGCGTGCTGCCCACCCGCAACGCGCGCAACGGCTGGCTGTTCACGCGCTTCGGCGACCTCAAGATCCGCAACGCCGCGCACCGCAGCGACACGCGGCCCGTCGACCCGTCGTGCGCCTGCTACGCGTGCGGCAACTTCACCCGCGCCTACCTGCACCACCTGCAACGGGTGAACGAGATCCTGGGCGCGCGCCTGGCCACGATCCACAACCTGCACTACTACCTGTGGCTCGCCGCCGGCCTGCGCGAGGCGATCGCCGCCGGCCGGCTCGAGGGGTTCGTCGCCCAGTTCCGCGCCGACCGCGCGCGGGGGGTGGACAGCGCCTGAGCGACCGGCACGGGCCCGGACGCCGGGGGCGCGGGTGGTAGAATGCCGGGTTCGCTGCAACCCGTCCGGAGACTTCCGTGTTCATCGCCGACGCATTCGCGCAGTCGTCCGCCGCCACCCCCGGCGGGGACCTCATGGCCTTCCTGCCGATGATCCTGATCTTCGTCGTCTTCTATTTCCTGCTGATCCGCCCGCAGCAGAAGAAGGCGAAGGAGCACCGCACCATGCTCGCCGCACTGCAGAAGGGCGACGAGGTCGTGACCGCCGGCGGGCTCGTCGGCCGCGTGACCAAGCTCACCGACCAGTACGCGGCGGTCGAGATCGCGCCCTCCGTCGAGATCAACGTGCAGCGCGCCGCGATCCAGCAGCTGCTGCCGAAGGGCACGATCAAGGCCCTCTGAACGCGCGGGGGTCGGGTCCGGAGCCGCGCGGTCGGCGCGCCCCGTTCCGCGTCGGGCACCACGCCTTGCGGCCTGCACCCTAGACACCAACCCCCCGTCCATCGTCCCATCCCTCCATGAACCGCTACCCCGTCTGGAAATACGTCGTGATCGCGGTCGCGGTCGCGATCGGGCTGCTCTACACGCTGCCGAACTTCTTCCCCGAGGTTCCGGCCGTGCAGGTGTCGACCTCGAAGGCGACGGTGAAGATCGACGCTGGCACGCTCGCCTCGGCCGAGAACGCGCTGAAGACCGCCGGCGTGCCCCACACGGGTGCGCTGGTCGACCAGACCGGCGTCAAGGTCCGGCTCGCCGACACCGACACGCAGCTTCGCGCCCGCGACGTGCTGCAGAAGCAGTTCGGCGAGGACTACATCGTCGCGCTGAACCTGATCTCGTCGTCGCCGACGTGGCTCACCGCGATCGGCGCGCTGCCGATGTACCTCGGCCTCGACCTGCGCGGCGGCGTGCACTTCCTGCTGCAGATCGACATGAAGGGCGCGATCGACAAGGCCGCCGACCGCTACACCACCGACGTCCGCTCGCTGATGCGCGAGAAGCGCATCCAGTACGGGGGCGTGGGCCGCGAGGGGCAGAACGTGGTGCTGCGCTTCCGGGACGCCGCCGAGCGCGTCAAGGCGCGCGTGGAGCTCGAGAAGGCGTTCCCCGACCTCGTCGCGCGCGAGCAGGACGCCGGCGAGCTGCGGCTGGTCGCGACGCTCAAGCCCGAGGCCGTCAAGCGCATCCAGGACGGCGCGGTGTCGCAGAACATCACGATCCTGCGCAACCGCGTCAACGAGCTCGGCGTCTCCGAGCCGATCGTGCAGCAGCAGGGCGCCGACCGCATCGTCGTGCAGCTGCCCGGGGTGCAGGACACCGCGCGCGCCAAGGACATCCTCGGCCGCACGGCCACACTCGAGATCCGCATGGTCAACGACGACCCCGGCGCGCTCGAGGCGGCGATGGCCGGACAGGTGCCGTTCGGCTCCGACCTCTTCACGGAGCGCGGCGGCACGCCGGTCCTGGTGCGCCGGCAGGTCGTGCTCACCGGCGACCGCATCAACGACGCGCAGCCCGGCTTCGACCAGCGCACCAACGAGCCGGCGGTGCACGTCAACCTCGACGGCACCGGCGGGCGCATCTTCAAGGAGGTGACGCGCGAGAACGTCGGCAAGCGGATGGCGATCGTGCTGGTCGAGAAGGGCAAGGCCGAAGTCATCACGGCGCCGGTGATCCGCGAGGAGATCGGCGGCGGCCGCGTGCAGATCTCGGGGCGCATGAACACGCGCGAGGCGAACGACGTCGCGCTGCTGATGCGCGCCGGCGCGCTGGCGGCTCCGATGGAGATCATCGAGGAGCGCACGGTCGGCCCGTCGCTCGGCAAGGAGAACATCGAGCGCGGCTTCAACTCGGTGCTCTACGGCTTCGTCGCGCTGGGCGTCTTCATGTGCGCCTACTACCTCCTCATGGGGCTCGTCTCGACGATCGCGCTGGTCGTCAACCTCCTGCTGCTCGTCGCGCTGCTGTCGATGCTGCAGGCCACGCTGACGCTGCCCGGCATCGCCGCGATCGCGTTGACGCTCGGCATGGCGATCGACGCGAACGTGCTGATCAACGAGCGCATACGCGAGGAGCTGCGCTGGGGCGCCACGCCGCACGCCGCGATCCAGGCCGGCTACGAGCGCGCGTGGAACACGATCCTCGACTCCAACGTGACGACGCTGATCGCCGGCATCGCGCTGCTGATCTTCGGCAGCGGGCCGGTGCGCGGCTTCGCCGTGGTGCACTGCCTCGGCATCCTCACGTCGATGTTCTCGGCGGTGCTCTTCTCGCGCGGCATCGTCAACCTGATCTACGGCGGACGCAAGAAGCTGGACAGGATCTCGATCGGGCAGGTCTGGAAGCCGGGGCCGGCGGCCGGCTCGACGGCCCGCTAGCGGCGACCCGGTCCGGCGGAGGGAACCATGGAATTCTTTCGCATCCGGCGCGACATCCCGTTCATGCGGTACGCGCTGGTGTTCAACGTGATCTCGCTGGTCACGTTCCTGCTCGCCGTGCTCTTCCTGGCGACGCGGGGCCTCAACTTCGGCATCGACTTCCGCGGCGGCACGCTGATCGAGGTGTCGTACAAGCACGCCGTCGACTTCGGCCGCCTGCGCGGCGCGGTGGACAAGCTCAACCTGGGCGAGTACCAGGCGCAGGCGTTCGGCAGCTCGGACACCGCGCTCATCCGCCTGCCGCTGCGCGAGGGGCTGTCGACGGCACAGCTCTCCGAGCAGGTGATGGGCGTGCTGCGCGCCGACGACCCGACCGTGTCGCTGAAGCGCGTCGAGTTCGTCGGCCCGCAGGTCGGCCGCGAGCTCTACGAGAGCGGCGCGCTCGCGCTGCTGCTGGTGATCGCCGGCATCGTCAGTTACCTCGCGCTGCGCTTCGAGTGGCGATTCGCGGTGGCGGCCATCCTCGCGAACCTGCACGACGTCGTCATCATCCTCGGCTTCTTCGCGTTCTTCCAGTGGGAGTTCTCGCTCCCGGTGCTCGCGGCCACGCTGGCGATCCTCGGCTACTCGGTCAACGAGTCCGTGGTCATCGCCGACCGGATCCGCGAGAACTTCCGCAAGATGCGCCGCGCGACGGTGACCGAGGTGATCGACAACGCGATCACCAGCACGATCTCGCGCACGATCATCACGCACGGCAGCACGCTGATGATGGTGCTGTCGATCTTCTTCTTCGGCGGCGAGACGCTGCACTACTTCTCGCTGGCGCTCACCATCGGCATCCTGTTCGGCATCTACTCGTCGGTGCTCGTGATGGCGCCGCTGGTGCGCTGGCTCGGCGTCTCGCGCGAGGACCTCGTCAAGCCCGAGAAGAAGCAGCTCACGGGCGAGAAGATCCTCCCGTAGCGCGGGGATGGTCGAGACGCTGACCGGCCTCGTCCAGGCCGTCCTCGCGCTGGACGAGACGCTGGCGGCGTTCGCCGCCGCGCACGGCCCGTGGCTCTACGCGCTGCTCTTCGCGGTGATCTTCGCCGAGACCGGGCTCGTCGTCACGCCGTTCCTGCCGGGCGACTCGCTGCTGTTCGTCGCGGGCACGGTCGTCGCCGGCTCCGGCGGCGCGCTCGACATCCACGTGCTGTTCGCCCTCCTGTGGACCGCCGCGGTGACCGGCGACTCGACCAACTACTGGGTCGGGCGCTGGATCGGGCCCCGGGTGTTCGAGCGCGAGTCGCGCTGGATCCGGCGCGAGCACCTCGAGCGCACGCAGGCCTTCTACGACCGCTACGGCGCCGTCACGATCGTCATCGGCCGCTTCATGCCCATCGTGCGCACGTTCGCGCCGTTCCTCGCGGGCGTGGCCTCGCTCGCGTACCGCCGCTTCGTCACCTACAGCGTGCTCGGCAGCGTGCTGTGGGTCGGCTCGCTGCTCTACGCGGGCTACCTGTTCGGCAACATCCCGTGGGTCAAGTCGAACCTGTCGCTGATCGTCGTGCTGATCGTGATCGTGTCGGTCCTGCCTGCGGCGGTCACGTTCCTCAAGGAACACCGCGGACGCGCCGAAAAGTAGGGTCAGACTCGACTTTCCGGCGACAGGCGACCGAATCGCGCAGCGGTCCAGGAAAGTCGAGTCTGACCCTACTTTTCCTACTTTTCCGAGACTGACCCTGCTTTCCTAGACGCGGCGGGCGAGGGACTCGGCGAGACCGACGTAGGTCGCCGGGGTCAAGGCCTTGAGGCGCGCCTTGGCCTCGTCGGGAATCGCGAGGCCGTCGATGAACGCGTGCAGGCCCTCGCGGGTGATGCCGGCGCGGCCGCGAGTGAGCGACTTCAGCTTCTCGTAGGGTTCCGGGATGCCGTGCCGGCGCATCACCGTCTGGATCGGCTCGGCGAGGACCTCCCAGCAGGCGTCGAGGTCGGCGGCAAGCCGCGCGGGGTCCGCGTCGAGCTTCGCGAGACCCTGGCGCAGCGACAGCCAGCCCAGCAGCGCGTGGCCGAGCGCCACGCCGACGTTGCGCAGGACCGTCGAGTCCGTCAGGTCGCGCTGCCAGCGCGACACGGGCAGCTTGTCGGCGAGGTGCCGGAGGAGCGCATTGGCGAGCCCGAGGTTGCCCTCGGAGTTCTCGAAGTCGATCGGGTTGACCTTGTGCGGCATCGTGGAGGAGCCGACCTCGCCCTCCTTCGTCCGCTGGCGGAAGTAGCCGAGCGAGACGTACCCCCAGACGTCGCGGTCGAGGTCGATCAGCACCGTGTTCGCGCGCGCCACGGCGTCGAAGTACTCGGCCATCGCGTCGTGAGGCTCGATCTGCGTGGTGTAGGGGTTGAACTCGACGCCGAAGCCCGCCACCACGCGCGCCGCGAGCCCCTCCCAGTCGACGTCCGGGTACGCGGCGACGTGCGCGTTGTAGTTGCCGACCGCGCCGTTCATCTTTGCCTTCACGGGGACGCGCTCGAACGCCGTCATCGCGCGCGCGAGCCGCGCGGCGACGTTCGCCATCTCCTTGCCCAGCGTCGTGGGCGTGGCCGGCTGGCCGTGGGTGCGCGCGAGCATCGGCAGCGCGGCGTGCGCGTGCGCCAGCGCGCGCAGGTCGTCATGGACCGCTGCGAGCGCCGGCAGCAGCACGTCGCGTCGCGCCGCGGCCAGCGCGACGGCGTGCGCGAGGTTGTTGATGTCCTCGGACGTGCACGCGAAGTGGATGAACTCGGCGACCCGCGCGACCGCCGGCACGCCGGCGAAGCGCTCCTTCAGCCAGTACTCGACCGCCTTGACGTCGTGGTTCGTCGTGCGCTCGATCGCCTTGACGCGGGCGGCGTCGGCCACCGAGAAGCCGCGCGCCGCGGCGAGCAGCGCCTCGCGGTCGGCCGGGGCGAACGGCGGCACCTCGGCGATGCGCGGCTCGTCGCCGAGCGCCAGCAGCCACGCGGCCTCCACGCGCACGCGCAGGCGCACGAGGCCGAACTCGCTGAAGTGCTCGCGCAGCGGCTCGAGCTTCGCGGCGTAGCGGCCGTCGAGCGGCGAGAGCGCGGTGAGCGCGTGGGCGTCGGACATGGTCGCGGGCGAGGTGCGTGCTGCGCCGGAATCTTAGCACCCGCCCCCGCGCGGTCGCCCGAAGCGCGAAGGGCGGCGCTCGCGCGCCGCCCTTCCCCTCGATCCCGCGTCAGGTTGCTCGCCCTCGTGTAGTGACTCGGCAGTTCGTTGAAGAACTTCCGCCGAGTCCATGCGCCCCCGCACCGTCCGGCCGCTTTCGCTTCCAGCCGCGACACCCCTGCGCGGCGAGGTCGGGCACCTGTCGCGCAGGGACAACAAGGGCCGGGAGCGAACCGGCCGGATTGTTCAACGAATCACCGCCGCACTGCGCTAGAACGGCGTCGTGAACTGGAAGCGGCCGTTGCACGTGCCCATTTCGCAGGACGTCGTTCCGCTGACCCAGTTCACGTTGCGCAGGTTGAAGTAGTACGTCTGCCCGGGCACCAGGCGAATGGGAGCTGTCCCCGCGTTGATGTCGAAGATCAGCGCGGGAGTCTGGTCGTTGCTCCAGGCCATCGGCGCGGTCGCGGACGTGGGATCGGTGCGGCCTCCGGATCCGGCGACGAAGCCGCGGAAGTCGCACGCGCTCGTCGAGACCGTCAGCTGACGGTCGGTGGGGGCGTCGATGTACTCGTAGAACCTCACCTGCCCGAGGCGCTGCGAGGAGGAGGCGTTGGCCGGGACGCGCAGCCGGGCGGCAACGACGGTGCCGGGACGCAAGCCTCCGCCCTCCCGGGTCTCGAACAGCGTGGTGCCGCCCCACGCCAGGTCGACGCGCATCACATCGCCGTAGCTGCCGCAGAGGTCGGCGCCCGGCGGCGGCGCGCTCGCCCAGTCGAGCGTCGTCGAGGCCGGGGAGCCGGGGCCGAACTGGTTGGACGCGACGACGGAATACGTCGCCGGCCCCGGGGTCCCGCTCGTGGCGACGCAGGTGGACGTCGACGAGCTGCAATTGGTCCACTGCCAGCTCGCCGGCGACTGCGTGCAATTCGCCGTCAGCGTGACGGACGCGCCCACGAACGGCGACGACGTGCTCGCCGAGATCGTGCACGCCGGCGGCGCGGTCGGCGGGCTCTGCCAGGTGACCGAGACCTGCGCGGGGAAGCCGATGCCGGCGGAGTTCTGCGCGGAGACGCCGTAGTTGCGCGTCACCGCCGCCGACTCGGTCGTCGTGCACGTGCTCGTCGTGCTCGAGCAGCCCGTCCACGTCCAGGCGGTCGGGTTGTTGGTGCACGACGCGGTCAGCGTGAGCGTGGTGTTGATCGCCGGCGAAGTCGACGACGGCGTGATGACGCACGACGGGGCCGGCGACGGCGGTGGCGGCGGCGGCGCAGTGCCTCCGCCCGACGTCCACTCGACCTGGACGCTGGCCTTCGGGCTCGCACCGGCGCCGTTGCGCGCGATCAGCGCGTAGACCACCGGGCCCGACTGCGCCGCAATCGGCCGGCACGTGCCCAACGTCGTCGGGCACTCCGAGAGCACGTTGCACACTTCGAGCAGCAGCGCCGAGCAGCCCATCCACTGGAACTGCGAGGGCGCGTGCGAGCAGTTCGCCGTCAGCGTCAGCGCCGACCCCAGCGGGGGCGTCGCGCTGCTGGCGACGATCGAGCACGCGGGCGCCGCGCTCGCCGGCAACTGCCAGTCGAGTTCTATGCGCGCCTGCGCCCCGGCGCCGGCCGCGTTGGAAGCCACCAGCGTGTAAGCCACGCGACCCGTGGCCGTCGCGGTGGCGACACAGGTGTTACCCGTCGGCGTGCAGTTCGACCAGGCGAACGTGACCGGCGAGTTCGTGCAGGTCGCCGTCAGCGTGACCGGCGTGCCGACGACCGGGACTGCCGCGCCCGACGCGATCGTGCAGGCCGGCGTGCCTGCCGGAGGCGGCGGCGGCGCGACGTCGGCGGCGCAGAACGCGACAGGTAGCTGGGGGCTGCCCGTCCCCTCGGGGACGTATCCCTTGACGACCATCGCGTCGAAGACCGACCGCTCCGTCGTGTACCGGTGGTTCGCGTCCGCGCGGCGGTTCCACAGCCGGAAGACGGCCTTGGTGCCCGCCGGGCACTGGCCCGTGGTCGGGTTCACGAGGTGGACGCGGAACAGCTCGTCCGTCTCGAGCCTCCACTCGTCGGGCCAGCGCACCTTGACCGTCGCGCATTCCTCGGCGAACGCCGAATAGAAATGCGACGTCAGGCCGCGCGCGGGGTTGCCGAGGAACCGGCAGACGGGCACCGACCCGGCCAGGCGCGCATCCCCGGCAGCGAACGTCTCGAACGACAGCCCCGTCCGCGCCCAGCCGGCGATCCGGCCGCTGTCGAGCGCCTCGACTTCGCTGGGCAGGCTGGTGACGAAGTAGTGGTCTAGGCCGCGGTGGTAGAACTCGACGACGGTGCCCGCGCCGGCCGGGAGGGCGGCGGCGAACGCGAGGGCCGTGGCCAGGACGGCGGCAGACAGGCGAGACAATGACATTGGCATAGTCTGGGGCAAGGCAGCCGGCCTGTCAAATGCGCCGACACCCGGGTCGACAAGCAAACTTCGAGCCGGTCCGGCAGGCGGAGTTCCCGCGCGGGCCCCTGCCCGGCGAAGCAGTCCACCGGATTCGTGGCGCGCCGCCCCAGAAAAACCGAAAGGCCCGCGGATCGCTCCGCGGGCCTTCCGGGTCATGCGGCCGATGCCGCGGGAGTCAGGTCCCCTCGGTCTTCATCGTGTCGCCGGCGAGGTTCGGATACCGCACGTGCTCGACCAGCTCCTGCGTCTGCCTGTCGGGCGCCGGCGTGAGCAGGCTCACCACGATGATCACGAGGAAGCCCAGCGGCACGCCGAACGTCGCCGCCGAGATCGGCTGGATGTCCCACCAGAGCGCCTGCGGCACCGATCGCGGGGTGCCGAAGACGATCTCGCGCATCCACTGCTGTGTCGTGATCATGTACCAGAACGTGACCCCCAGCCCCGCGATCATCCCCAGCGTCGCGCCCCACTTGTTGGCGCGCTTCCAGAAGATGCCGAGCACCAGCGCCGGGAAGAACGCCGCCGCCGCGAACGAGAACGCCGCAGAGACCAGGAACAGGATGTCCGCCGGCTTTTGCGATGCCACGAACGCCGCGGCCAGCGCCACCACCAGGAGCAGAACCTTGGAGATGGTGACGCGGCGCGCCGTCGATGCGCTGGGATCGAGCATCTTGTAGTACAGGTCGTGCGAGAGCGCGTTGGCGATCGTGAGCAGCAGGCCGTCCGCGGTCGACAGCGCCGCTGCGAGGCCGCCGGCCGCGACCAGCCCGGAGATCACGTACGGCAGCCCGCCGATCTCCGGCGTTGCCAGCACGACGATGTCGCCGCCGATCGAGATCTCGGCGAGCTGCACGATGCCGTCGCGGTTGACGTCGACCAACGACAGCAGGCCCGGGTCCACCCTCGACCACGACGCCACCCACTGCGGCAGCTTGGCGAACTCCGTGCCGACCAGCAGCGTGTAGACGTCGAACTTCACCAGCACGGCGAGCGCCGGCGCGGTGAAGTAGAGGAGGAAGATGAAGAACAGCGACCAGAACACGCTCTCGCGCGCCTCCTTCACCGAGGGCGTCGTGTAGTACCGCATCAGGATGTGCGGCAGCGCGGCCGTGCCCACCATCAGGCAGAAGATCAGCGCGAGGAAGTTGCGCCGCGAAATGTCCCTGGCCTTTTCGTCCTTGCCGGGGAACGCCTCGGCGTGGCGCAGCGGCGGGCCGGAGCGCGCCGCGAGCGGCACGTCCTTGTTCCACGCGGCCTTCGCCTCGTCGGCCGACTTCGGCGCCTTGTCGAGCGCCGACTGCGCCGCGCGGATCTGGTCCTCGGGCGCGTTGGACGCCTTGAGGTCGTCGACCCGCTTCGCGAGCGCAGCCTTCTCGGCGTCGAGCGAGCCCGGCAGGCCGGCGATCTTCGCCTTCGCGTCGTCGGAGCGCTTCTTGAAGATGTCGCGGACCTCCTTCTCCTTCGGGTCGTTGGTGAGCTGCTCCTCGCGGGCCGTCACCTTCTCGAGGACCTTGCCGTAGACGAGCTGCGGCACCGGGATGCCGGTGTGCTTGATCGACAGCCAGACCACCGGGATCATGTACGCGATGATCAGGATGATGTACTGCGCGACCTGCGTCCACGTCACCGCGCGCATCCCGCCCAAGAACGAGCACACCAGGATGCCGCCCAGGCCGAGGAAGATGCCGAGCTCGAACGGCACGCCGGTGAGGCGCGTCGTGATCAGGCCCACGCCGTAGATCTGCGCCACCACGTAGGTGAACGAGCACAGGATCGCCGCGATGATGCCGACGAAGCGCGGGACGTTGCCGCCGTAGCGCGCGCCGAGGAAGTCGGGGATCGTGAACTGCCCGAACTTGCGCAGGTACGGGGCGAGGAACAGCGCGACCAGGCAGTAGCCGCCGGTCCAGCCCATGATGAAGGCCAGCCCGCCGTAGCCCGTGAGGTAGAGCGTCCCCGCCATGCCGATGAAGGACGCCGCGGACATCCAGTCGGCGCCGGTCGCCATGCCGTTGAACAGCGCGGGCACGCGCCGCCCCGCGACGTAGTACTCGGCGGCGTCCGAGGTCCGGCTCATGATGCCGATGCCGGCGTAGAGCAGCACCGTCGCGAGCAGGAAGACGTAGCCGATCCAGTTCCGCGGCAGCCCGAACTGCTCGAGGATCGCGAGCGCGACGATGAAGACGACGAAGCCGCCCGTGTACCAGGTGTACACCTTCTTCAGCTGGGCGTTGAACGACTTCTGCGAGCCCGCCGTGAAGACGTTGGTCGGGGTCTTGGGTTGCGGTGCGCCGGCCATCACTCGTCTCCCTCGTGGACGTCGTACTCGCGGTCCAGGTTGTTCATGTAGCGCGCGTAGTACCAGATGATGACCACGTAGATCACCAGCGAGCCGAACGCGCCCATGAAGAACGCGAACGGCCACCCGAAGAAGTTGAAGTTCAACTCCCTCGCGTACCAGCCGATGACGAACGTGACGACGAACCAGATGGCAAGCAGGATCGCGGTGACGCGCAGATTGCGACTCCAGTACTCCTCTTGCTTCGCGGTGAGCTGCATGAAGACTCCTCCTGACGCACGACGTGCGGATTCTCCCCGTCCGGAGCCCGGCGCGCTCTCGCGGCGCGTCCCGGTCCCGGGCGAGCCATGGCGCGCTTCATTGTCTGGCGCGCGCGGCCCGCGGGCGCACCCGGGCCTGGGCCCGGGCGGCAAGTTGCGGCGAGTATAGCCACCGGAATTTCCCCGGCGCAACAGATTTCGGCGGCCGGCGCTCGCCCCGTCGAGCCTCTGCGGCGAAAGCGCCGGGCGGGAATGCGGCTCCCCGCGGCGCCCGCCTCGCGCAACCCCGCCGCGTCGCGGTCAGGGCGGAGGCGGAGCCGGCAGGCCCGTGTCGCGGGCCAGCTGGGCGGCGACCTTGGGCTCGAACGTGTTGAGGTGCGCGATGATCGCCTCGGCCTTGTCGCGCCTGCCCCGGTCGAACTGGACGCGGCCGAGCTGGTACCAGCCGTAGGGGCTCATCGGCTGCAGCTTCGTGTTGCGCTCCAGCACGGGCACGGCCTCGTCCAGATGTTTGAGCGAGATCAAGGAAAGTGCGAGGCCGTACAGCGCGCGGTCGTGGTCGGGAGCGAGCTCCAGCGTCTGGCGGAAGGCGTCGACCGCGCCGCGGTGGTCGCCGAGCTGCTGCTTCAGGTACGCGCAGTTGAAGCGCGTCTCGACGTCGCCCGGCCGGAGTTCCGCCGCGCGGCTCATGAGCTCCAGCGCCTCGCGCCAGCGCTTCTCCTCGGCGAGGTAGAAGGCAACCTGCACCAGCACCGCGCGATCGTCGGGGTACTCGGCGCGCAGCGTCTCGAGGATGCTTCGCGCCGTGCCCCTCGCGCCGAACACGCGCGCCCAGCCGGCGAGCTTCAGCAGTCCGTAGCGGCGCAGCCCCCGCATGCGGTCAGCTCGCGCCCAGGCAATCGCGCAACGGCAGGCCGAGCCCGGACAGGCACGTCTGCGCGATCGCCCACAGCGTGACGAAGAACGCGAAGAGCAGCAGCCCGAACGTCGCCCAGGGGACGTGGCGGTCGAGTACGAGCTTCGGCGTGACCAGCCGCACCAGCCGAACGAACGGCGACGCGATCGCCTCGAGCAGCTTGTAGAAGACGTTGCGCTGCGGGTCCGCGCCGGACGCGCGCGAGAGCGCGTAGACGATGCCCTGGCCCGCGAGCGACATCAGCGCGATCAGCAGGACGATCCTGGCGATGCGCAGCAGCAGCAGCGTGGTGCCGTAGTCGGTCAAGGGCAGGTGTGGCGCGCGTCGAAGCGGGCGCCGCCGCTGCGGCGCCGCCCGCTTTGTATCACACCGCCGTCCGGCGGCCCGCTGCCGGATCGATGCAGAAGGCGTTCGGGAGCGCGGCGGATGCCGCGATGTCGATGCAGCGCATCGCGCATCGCGTCACGCACGCGTTGGCGCTCCAGATGCTGTCTTGCGCCGTTCTTTCCGCTAGATCGACTGCTTCAGCTGGTCGAGGATCGCGGGATTCTCCAGCGTCGAGGTGTCCTGCTTGATGTCCTCGTCCTTCGCGATCGAGCGCAGCAGGCGGCGCATGATCTTGCCCGATCGCGTCTTCGGCAGGTTGTCGCCGAAGCGGATGTCCTTCGGCTTGGCGATCGCGCCGATCTCCTTGCCCACCCAGTCGCGCAGCTCCTTCGCGATCTTCTCCGCGTCGGCGCCTTCCGGGCGCGCGCGCTTGAGCACGACGAAAGCGCACACGGCCTCGCCGGTCATCTCGTCCGGGCGGCCGACCACCGCGGCCTCGGCGACGAGCGGGTTCGCCACCAGCGCCGACTCGATCTCCATCGTGCCGAGGCGGTGGCCCGAGACGTTGAGCACGTCGTCGATGCGGCCCATGATCCAGAAGTAGCCGTCGAGGTCGCGGTTCGCGCCGTCGCCGGCGAGGTAGAGCGTGCCGCCCAGCTCCTCGGGGTAGTACGACTTGCGGAAGCGCTCCGGGTCGCCCCAGATCGTGCGGATCATCGCCGGCCACGGCCGCTTGATCACGAGGAAGCCGCCCTTGCCCAGCTCGACGTCGTGGCCGGTCTCGTCGACGATCGCGGCCTTGATCCCGGGCAGCGGGAACGTGCACGAGCCGGGCTTGAGGCCGGTCGCGCCGGGCATCGGCGAGATCATGTGGCAGCCCGTCTCGGTCTGCCACCACGTGTCGACGATCGGGCAGCGCGAGCCGCCGACGGACTGGTAGTACCACATCCAGGCCTCGGGATTGATCGGCTCGCCCACCGAGCCCAGCAGGCGCAGGCTGGACAGGTCGTGCTGCTTCGGCAGGTCGGCGCCCAGCTTGATGAGCGACCGGATCGCCGTGGGCGCCGTGTAGAAGATCGTGACCTTGTGGCGCTGGATGATCTCCCAGAACCGGTTGGCCGACGGGTAGGTCGGCACGCCCTCGAACATCACCTGCGTCGCGCCGCACGCGAGCGGGCCGTAGGCGACGTAGGTGTGCCCGGTGACCCAGCCCACGTCGGCAGTGCACCAGAAGACGTCGGAGTCCTTGACGTCGAACGTCCACTTCATCGACGCCACCGCGCCGAGCAGGTAGCCGCCGGTGGAGTGCTGCACGCCCTTCGGCTTGCCGGTCGAGCCCGACGTGTAGAGGATGAACAGCGGGTGCTCGGCCTCGACGGGCTCGGCCGGGCAATCGACCGGCTGGCCGGCCACGAGGTCGTGCCACCACGTGTCCAGCTTGTCGTTCCACGCCAGCCCGGCGCTGCCGAGCCGGCGGTAGACGACGACGTGCTCGACGGAGTCGCAGCCCCCCATCGCCAGGCCCTCGTCGACCGCGGGCTTGAGGGCGAGCTGCTTGCCGCCGCGGAACTGGCCGTCGGCGGTGATCACCAGCCGGGCGCCGGCATCGGCGATGCGCTCGTTGACGCTCTTCGCCGAGAAGCCGCCAAACACGACCGAGTGGATCGCGCCGATGCGCGCGCAGGCCTGCATCGCGACGACGGCCTCGATCGACATCGGCAGGTAGATGAGCGCCCGGTCGCCCTTGCGGATGCCCAGCTTCTTCAAGCCGTTGGCGAACTGGCACACGCGCTCGTACAGGCCCCGGTAGGTGACCTTGGTGACCGTGCCGTCGTCGGCCTCGAAGATGATCGCCGTGCGGTTGGGAATGGTGCGGACGTGCCGGTCGAGGCAGTTGTACGAGGCGTTGAGCTTGCCGTCGGCGAACCACTTGTAGAACGGCGCCTTCGACTCGTCGAGCGCCTGCGTGAAGGGCTTGTCCCAGGCGAGGAGGTCGCGCGCCAGCCGCCCCCAGTAGCCGGCGTAGTCGGCGTCGGATTCGGCGACCAGGCGGGCGTAGTCCTCGCGGCTCAAGTGCGCCTGCGCCTGGAACGCCGCCGAAGGCTCGAATACGCGGTTTTCGTGCAGGACCGACTCGATCGTCTTGGACATGCCGACCACCTCCCAAGGGCAGAAGACCGGTCGCGCGATGCGCGACCGCTCGAAACCTGGGAAGTCTACCGGCCTGCGCTTCCGCCGCGCAACGCGGCCCGTCAAGGGAACCGGGCGGCCGCGGCACCCCCTCGCCCCGGGGGAAGAGCCGGCAGACGATCCTGCCGGTCGGGTTTCCCGGCAAGCCCCTCCCGCCGGCCGGTGGGGACAGGCGCTGGCGCAACAAGAACCTTGTCGCCGCTCAAGCAGTTCGCTGCCGACCTTGCGCGCCCGCAGGCGGGCTGAAAGAATCGGGCCTATTCCGGGGATCGCGCAAAGACGCGGCGCGGCGCCGTCGGCGGCGCGCGACCCGGCACCGGCAGTCTTCGACATCAGGGGTGGCCGGCACAACGGCCAACGGAGGAGAGACTCGCATGACCCGACGTTCCCGCGGATCGCCGCTGCGCCTGTCCGGCGTTGCGGCCGCCGTTGCCTGCGCGCTTGGCGCGATGCCCGCAGCGCAGGCCTTCCAGTTCAGCCACGACGAGGTGACCGGCAGCCTCGACACCACGATCTCGGTCGGCGCGCTGTGGCGCACCCAGGGCCGCGACCCGGGCCTGGTCGCGATCGTCAACGGCGGCACTTCGCGCGACCCCAACGCCGACGACGGCAACCTCAACTACGACAAGGGCGACCTCACGTCGCTCGCCGCGAAGGCGACCGTCGACCTGATGCTCAAGTGGCGCGACTACGGCATATTCGTGCGCGGCACGGCGTTCTACGACTGGGCGGTCGACGACAAGGACGGGCTGGGGCCGCGCGCCCGCGACCGGCTGGTCAGCGACGCCGAGATCTTCGACGCCTTCGTGTTCGGCAAGTGGTCGATCGCGGGGCGCACGCTGAACCTCCGCGCGGGCAAGCAGGTGGTGAGCTGGGGCGAGAGCACGTTCATCCCCAACGGCATCAACATCCTGAACCCGATCGACGTCTCGCGGCTGCGCCTGCCGGGCTCCGAGCTCAAGGAGGCGTTCATCCCCACGCCGATGGTCTGGGGCTCGCAGGAGCTGACCGACACCACGACGATCGAGGCGACGTGGCTCGCGAAGTGGGACAAGACGCGCATCGACCCGCGCGGCGTGTTCTTCAGCACCAACGACTTCGTCGGCGACGACGGCGACATCGCCTACACCGGCTTCGGCCGCCGCAACGACCAGCACGGCGCCGCCGGCATCTTCCCGGTGTCGCCGACGGCGCAGCTGGTGGCCCCGCGCGGCCACGACCGCGACCCGAGCGACAGCGGGCAGTACGGGGTGGCGCTGCGCCAGTTCGTGCCCGACTGGAACAACACCGAGTTCGGGCTGTTCTTCGCCAACTACCACAGCCGCACGCCGTTCGTCTCGGGCACCCGCGGCGGCATCACCGCGGCGCAGACGATCTCGCAGAACCTGACGCCGCAGCAGGTCGCCGCGCTCACGGCCGCGCGCATTCCCGCGGTGGCGCAGGGCAACCCGGCCTGCACCGCGCTCAACATCCCGACGTTCGGCGGCCTGCACACGCCGACGAACATCGCCGCGCTCGCGCCGATCGTGGGCGGCGTGGCCAACGCAACCGCGCTCTCCGCGCTCAACGCGACGAACGCCGCGTGCGCTACCGCCGCGGGGCGCGCCGGCCAGTACTTCATCGAGTACCCCGAGGACATCCAGTTGTGGGGCGTGTCGGCCAGCACGGCCGGCCCGTGGGGCATCGCGCTGCAGGGCGAGTGGTCGTACCGCAAGAACCAGCCGGTGCAACTGCCCTCGGCCGAGCTGCTGCTGGCGGCGCTCGGCCTTGCCAACCAGCTGACCAGCACCAATCCGCTGGAGGCGGCCGCGGTGCCCTACGGCACCGAGATCTCGGGCTACCGGCGGGTGAAGATGCACCAGGTGCAGGCCACCGCCACGAAGTCCTTCGGCCCGCAGCTCGCCGCCGAGCAGCTCGTGGTCGTCGGCGAGGTCGGGTGGACCTACCTCGACCTGCCGGACAACCTCAAGTTCGCCGGACCGGGCTGCCATCTGCCGCAGCCGGGATCCTCGACGTCGTCGGCGTTCAACTCGGTGTCGACCGACTGCTTCGCCACGCGCAACTCGTGGGGCTACCGGCTGGTGGGCCGCCTCGACTACGCGGACGTGTTCGGGGCGACGGTCTCGCCGCGGCTGGTCTGGTCGCACGACGTCGACGGCGTGGGGCCGACGTTCAACGAGAGCGCCAAGGCGCTCACCTTCGGCGTCGGCTTCAACTACCAGCAGAAGTGGACGGCGGACATCGCCTACACGAGCTTCTTCGGCGGGCGCAGCTACGGCGGCACCGACGTGCCGAACGCGGCGTCCGGGCCGCTGCCGCCGGGACAGAGCGCGGACTACGCGAGCAACTCGAACCCGCTGCGCGACCGCGACTTCGTTTCGATCAGCATCAGCTACGCGTTCTGAACGCGCCCGCGAGACCAGGAGAGCAACGATGAGCAAGCATGCATTCCGCGTCGTGGGTCTGGCGCTCGCGCTGGGCGCTGCCGGCGCCGCGTTCGGCCAGGCGCGCACGCCGATGGGCGCCGAGGCCGGCGCCAACGCGGCCGGGACGATCCCTGCGTGGACCGGCGGCATCGTCAAGCCGCAGCCGGGCCACGTCGCGGGCGGCCACTACGCCGACCCGTTCAAGGCCGACAAGCCGCAGTTCACGATCACCGGCGCCAACGCCGACCAGTACAAGGCGCAGCTGTCGCCGGGCCAGTATGCGATGCTGAAGAAGTATCCGACGTGGAAGATGGTCGTCTACCCCACGCGGCGCAGCGCGGCCTACCCGAAGGCGGTGTACGACGAGACCGTGGGCAACGCGGGCAAGGCGAAGCTGTCGCAGGGCGGCAACGGCGTCGTCGGCGTGCGCGGCGGCATCCCGTTCCCCGCGCCGAAGGACGGGCTCGAGGCGATCTGGAACACGGTGCTGCGCTACCGCGGCGACACCTACCTGACGAAGTGGGCGCAGGCCGCGGTCACGCGCGACGGCGGCTACACGCCGGTCGCGTTCGACTACGAATACGACTTCCACTATGGCAACCTGACGAAGCCCGCGGGCGAGCGCGAGGAGAACAAGCTCGCCAACTTCCTGCAGTCGACCACCGCGCCGGCGCGCCTCGCGGGGCAGATCCTGCTCGTGCACGAGACCGTCGACCAGGTGAAGGAGCCGCGCAGCGCGTGGACGTACAACCCCGGCCAGCGCCGCGTGCGCCTCGCCCCGCAGGTGGCGCACGACAACCCCGGCACGGCGGCCGACGGCCTGCGCACCAGCGACGACTTCGGCATGTGGAACGGCTCGACCGAGCGCTACGACTGGAAGCTGGTCGGCAAGCAGGAGATCTACGTCCCGTACAACTCGTACAAGATCTCCGGCAACGAGGTCAAGATGGCCGACGTGCTGAAGCCCGGCCACGTCAACCCGGACCTCGCCCGCTACGAGCTGCACCGCGTGTGGGTGGTCGAGGCGACGCTGAAGCAGGGCACCAGCCACATCTACAAGAAGCGGGTGTTCTACATCGACGAGGACAGCTGGATGGTGCTGGTCGTGGACAAGTACGACGCGCGCGACGAGCTGTGGCGCGTCGCCGAGCAGCACTCGATCGTCTTTGCCGACGTGCCGATGGCCTACGCGACGCTCGAGGTGCACCACGACCTGCAGTCCGGCCGCTACATCGCGATGGGCCTGCGCAACGAGGAGCCGAAGGTCTACGAGCCGGTCAAGCGCGACAAGGCCGACTTCACGCCTTCGGGCCTGCGCGGCGTAGGTACCCGGTAGCGCTCGCGAGCTCGCCGGCCCCGCGGCACTGCCGCGGGGCCGCCGCGGGCGCGCAGCGTCCCACCTGACGACAGGACGGCGACCATGCAACTCGCGGCCGGCCTCGTCCTCGCGCTCGCAATGCTGGGCGCGGCGTTCTACGCGTTCGCGCCGCGGCCCCTGCCCCCGTTCCCGCCGACGGAGGTCGCCGCCAACCGGCTGCTCGTGCTGGGCCTGGCGACCGCCGGCAACCGCGCCGTCGGCGTGGGCGAGCGCGGCAACGTGCTGTTCTCCGACGACGAGGGGCGCAGCTGGCGCGTCGCCCGGTCCCCGACCTCTGCCACGCTCACCGACGTGCGCTTCGTCGACGCGAAGAACGGCATCGCGGTCGGCCACGACGCCGTGATCCTGCGCAGCGAGGATGGCGGCGAGACGTGGACGCAGGTCCACGCGGCCCCCGACGAGCAGCGCCCGTTGCTGGCCATCGCCTACGTCGACGCGAAGCACGCGATCGCCGCAGGCGCCTACAGCGCCTGGTACGAGAGCCGCGACGGCGGCCGCACCTGGGCCGCGGGCAAGCCGTTCGACGGCGACCAGCACCTCAACGCGCTGGCGGCAGTGCCCGATGGCTCGGTCGTGGTGGCCGGCGAGGCCGGCTTCCTCGCGCGCTCGACCGACGGCGGCCGCACGTTCGCGCCGCTGGCCTCGCCGTACAAGGGCTCGTTCTTCGGCGTGCTGGCCACCCCCGACGGCGGTCTGCTGGTGTACGGCCTGCGCGGCAACGCGTTCCGCTCGGCGGACGCGGGCGCGACGTGGACCAGCGTGGCCCCCGAAGGGGCCAAGGCCACGCTGCTCGCCGGCACGCTGCTTCCCGACGGCGGCGTCGTGCTGGCCGGGCGCGAGGGGACGATCCTCGAGAGCCGCGACCAGGGCCGGACGTTCGCCGTGCGCAAGAGCCCCGACGGCCGCGCGGTCGCGGCCGTGCGCGCGCTGCCGGGCGGCGCCCGCATCCTCGCCGGGGAAGGCGGCGTCGCCGCCGCGCCGCGATGAAGACGCGCCTGCACACCGCGTTCGACCGCTTCGTCGCGGCGACCGCCCACGTCGTCTTCGTCTCGCGCGTGCCGCTGCTCCTCCTGTTCGCCGCGATCACCGTGGCGCTGGCGTGGTCGGCGTCGCAGCTGCGCGTCGACGCCGGCTTCAACAAGATGGTGCCGCTCGAGCACGAGTACATGCGCACGTTCACCGCCTACCAGAAGGTGTTCGGCGGCGCGAACCGCGTGCTCGTCGCGCTGCGCGTGCGCGGACCCGGCGACATCTACACGCCCGAGTTCCTGCGCGCGCTCAAGGCGGCGACCGACGACGTGTTCTTCATCCCCGGCGTGGACCGGCCGAGCGTGACGTCGCTGTTCACGCCGAACACCCGTTTCATCGAGGTCGTCGAGGAGGGCTTCGCCGGCGGCAACGTGGTCCCCGCGGCCTTCCGCGGCACGCCGGCCGACCTCGCGCTGGTGCGCGAGAACGTGCTGAAGTCGGGCAGCGTCGGCCGCCTGGTCGCCAACGACTTCCGCGGCGCCCTCATCCGCGCCGAGCTCTTGGAGGTCGACCCGCAGACCGGCGCGCGGCTCGACTACAAGACCGTCGCCGACAAGCTGGAGGCGCTGCGCGGCAAGTACGCCGAGCAGGGCGTGGACGTGCACATCATCGGCTTCGCCAAGGCGGTGGGCGACATCACCGCGGGCGCGATCGGCGTGCTGGCGTTCTTCGGGCTCGCCTTCGTCATCACGGCGCTGCTGCTGTGGTGGTACACGCGCTCGCTGCCGCTCACGCTGCTCGCGCTCGTCTGCGCGCTCATGCCGGTGCTCTGGCTGCTGGGCCTGCTGCCGCTCCTGGGCTACGGCATCGACCCGATGTCGATCCTGGTGCCGTTCCTCATCTTCTCGATCGGCGTGTCGCACGCCGTGCAGATGACCAACGTGTGGGCGGACGAGGCCGGCCTCGGCGTGGGCGGTCTGCGCGCCTCGCACAACGCGTTCCTCAAGCTGTTCGTGCCGGGGACCGTCGCGCTGGTGACCAACGCGCTGGGCTTCCTCGTCATCATGCACATCAAGATCGACGTCGTGCGCGAGCTCGGCATCACCGCGAGCCTCGGCGTCCTCCTGATGATCGTCACGAACAAGCTGCTGCTGCCGATCCTGCTGTCGTGGCTGCCGGCGCCGAGCGCGCCGCGCCCCGCCGCGCACCCGCGCGTCGACGCGCTGTGGCGCTGGATCTCCGGCTTCACCGAGCGGCGCAACGCGCTCGTCGTGCTGCTCGTCGCCGCCGCGCTCCTCGCGGTGGGCGCGTTCACGGCGCGCGGCCTGCGCACCGGCGACCTCGGCAAGGGCATCCCGGAGCTTCACGACAACTCGCGCTACAACCGCGACAACGCGGCGATCGTCGACAACTTCGCCATCGGCGTCGACGTGCTGTCGGTCGTGGTGCAGACGAAGGGGGTGGACGGCGCGTGCACCAACTTCGCCGTGATGGACCTGGTCGACCGCTTCGACTTCTTCCTGCGCAACGTCGCCGGCGTGCAGTCGGTGCTGTCGCTGCCCGGGCTCGCCAAGAACGTCAATTCCGGCTGGAACGAGGGCAGCCCGGACTGGCGGGCGCTGTCGCGCAACACCGACGTGCTGGCGCAGTCGGTCACGCCGATCGACACGGCGACGGGGTTGCTCAACACCGACTGCAGCGCGATGCAGGTGCTGGCGTTCACGCGCGACCACCAGGGCACGACGATCGCCCACATCGTGCGCGAGATCAAGCGCTTCGCCGCCGAGAACGCCACGCCGCAGGTCGAGTTCCGGCTCGCCGCCGGCAACGTCGGCGTGATGGCGGCGACCAACGAGGCGGTCGACGCGGCCGAGGTCACGATGCTGCTGGCGCTGTTCGGCGCCATCATCCTGCTGTGCTGGATCACGTTCCGCTCGTGGGCGGCGGTGCTGTGCATCATCCTGCCGCTGACGCTGGTGTCGATCCTGTGCAACGCGCTGATGGCCACGCTGGGCATCGGCCTCAAGGTCTCCACGCTGCCGGTGATCGCGCTCGGCGTGGGCGTGGGCGTCGACTACGGCATCTACCTCTTCGAGCAGATGCAGCACCAGATGGAAGACAACGGCGCCACGCTGCGCGAGGCCTTCTACCAGGCGCTGCGCAACCGCGGCACCGCCGCCGTGTTCACGGCGATCACGATGGGCATCGGCGTGGGGACCTGGGCGTTCTCGGCGCTCAAGTTCCAGGCCGACATGGGCCTGCTGCTCGCGTTCATGTTCGTCGTGAACATGCTGGGCGCGATCTTCCTGCTGCCGGCGCTGGCCGCCTTCCTCGTGCGGCCGCCCGCCCCCGCGCCGGCGAGCCCGCCGCAGCCCGCCGCGGCTTGACCCAGCGCAGGACGGCGCCGGGCGCGGCGCCGCAGAATGCTGGACCGGGGGTGCGCTAGACTCACGCGCTTTCGTCCCCCTGCCGCCCGCCATGGCCAACCCGCCCGACCCGCTCACGCTCGCCAGCGCGCGGATGAAGCCGCTGCCGCACCTCATCTTCATGAGCCGGTGGCTGCAGCTGCCGCTCTACCTCGGCCTCATCGTCGCCCAGGGCGTCTACGTCTGGCACTTCTGGGTCGAGCTCGTCCACCTCGTGGAAGCCGCGTTCGGCAACCAGGATGCGCTGCAGGCGATCATCACCGCGGTGACGCCGCCCGGCCAGGCCGCCTCGACGGCGAAGACGCCCTCCGAGACCGTCATCATGCTCGTCGTGCTGGGGCTGATCGACGTGGTGATGATCAGCAACCTGCTCATCATGGTGATCGTCGGCGGCTACGAGACCTTCGTCTCGCGCATGCGCCTCGAAGGCCACCCGGACCAGCCGGAGTGGCTGTCGCACGTCAACGCCAGCGTCCTCAAGGTCAAGCTCGCCACCGCGATCATCGGCATCTCGTCGATCCATCTGCTCAAGTCGTTCATCAACGCGCAGGCCTACGACGAGAAGACGCTGCTGTGGCAGACGGCGATCCACATCACGTTCCTGCTCTCGGCGATGGCCATCGCCGCCACCGACCGCCTCATGCCGCAGGCGGCCCGCGGCAAGCACGGCGCGCCGCGGGCGCACTGAACTCCCCAAGCCACGCGAGGCCCCCCATGACCACGATCCGCCAGGACGACTTCATCGACAGCGTCGCCGGCGCCTTCCAGTACATCAGCTGCTACCACCCGGTCGACTTCATCCGCGCGATGCGCCGCGCCTGGGAGGCCGAGGCCTCGCCGGCGGCGAAGGACGCGATGGCGCAGATCCTCATCAACTCGCGCATGTCGGCCGAGGGCCGGCGGCCGATGTGCCAGGACACCGGCATCGCGCTCGCGTTCGTGCGCGTGGGGATGGACGTGCGCTGGGACGCGAGGCTGTCTCTGCAGCAGATGGTCGACGAGGGCGTGCGCCGCGCCTACACGGACAAGGACAACCCGCTGCGCGCCTCCGTGCTCGCGGACGTCGACGGCAAGCGCATCAACACGAAGGACAACACGCCCGCCGTCGTCCACGTCGAGCTGGTGCCGGGCGACAAGGTCGAGGTGATCGTCGCGGCGAAGGGCGGCGGCTCCGAGAACAAGTCGAAGTTCGCCGCGCTGCTGCCCACGGACAACGTCGTCGAATGGGTGCTGTCCGTGGTCCCGACGATGGGCGCCGACTGGTGCCCGCCGGGCATCCTCTCGCTGGGCATCGGCGGCACGCCGGAGAAGGCGATGCTGCTCGCCAAGTGGGGCATGATGGATCCGCTCGACATGGACGTGCTGCTCGCGCGCGGCCCGAAGAGCCGTGCCGAGGAGCTGCGCATCGAGCTCTTCGAGAAGGTCAACGCGCTGGGCATCGGCGCGCAGGGGCTCGGCGGCCTCACGACCGTGCTCGACGTCAAGGTGAACGAGTGGCCGACGCACGCGGTCGGCAAGCCCGTCGCGCTGCTGCCGAACTGCGCGGCCACGCGCCACGCGCACTTCGTCCTCGACGGCAGCGGCCCCGTGCACCTGGCGCCGCCGTCGCTCGACGAGTGGCCGAAGCTCGCGCTCGACTTCGGCTCGAGCCGGCGTGTCAACCTCGACGGCCTGACGAAGGCGGAGATCGCGACGTGGAAAGCCGGCGACCGGCTGCTGCTCAACGGCAGGCTGCTCACCGGGCGCGACGCCGCGCACAAGCGCATCGTCGACATGATCGACCGCGGCGAGAAGCTGCCCGTCGATTTCACGAACCGTTTCATCTACTACGTCGGGCCGGTCGACGCCGTGCGCGACGAGGCGGTCGGCCCCGCAGGCCCGACCACGGCCTCCCGCATGGACCGCTTCACGGACACGATGCTCGCGAAGACGGGCCTGATCGGCATGGTCGGCAAGTCCGAGCGCGGCAGCGCCGCGATCGAGGCGATCGGGCGCCACGGCGCGGCCTACTGCATCGCGGTGGGCGGCGCCGCATACCTCGTGTCGAAGGCGATCAAGGGCGCGCGCGTGCTGGCGTTCGAGGACCTCGGCATGGAGGCGATCCGCGAGTTCGACGTCGTCGACATGCCGGTGACCGTCGCGGTCGACGCGAAGGGCGGCGCGGTGCACCGCTCCGGCCCCGCCGAGTGGCGCGCGAAGATCGGGAAGATCCCCGTCGTCACCGCTTGAAGTAGACACGTCGTCCCGCGGCATGCCGCACGGATGGGCGGCGCGCAAGGACGCGCGCTGCCCGGTGTATCCTCTGCGCATGCAGCACCGGACCCCGTCCGCGCGCGCCGCCGCAGCCGCGCTGCTCGTCGCACTCCTGGCGGTTCCCGCCGCCCACGCCGCCCGCGTCCTCGTCGCGCAGGGCGCCGACACGCCCCGCCTCGAGAAGACGCTCGCCGCGTTGCGCGAGCGCTCGCCGCTGCCCGTGGACGTGCTGCCACTGTCGGCGAACGGCGGCGCCGCGCTTGGCGCCGCCTGGGCGCGCAGCGACCGCGGGAGCGTGCTCGTGGCGCTCGGGCCCCGGGCGAGCGACGAGGTCGTGAAGCTGGGCCTCGCCGGACCGGTGGTCCACTGCCTTGCCGGGCTCGACGCCATGCGTGCCGGCGTGCCGGCGATTCCTTCCGAAGTGCCGATGGACCAGCAGGCGGCGTGGCTGGCGCGGCTCGTGCCCGGGGCGAAGACGGTCGGCGTCCTGTTCGATCCGGCGCAGAACACGCGCCGTGCCGAAGCGCACGCCGCCGCGCTCGGCAGCGCAGGTTACCGCACGATGCTGCGCGCGGTGCCTACCCCGGCGGCGCTGCCCGCCGCGCTGGACGGTCTCGCAGGGCGCGCGGACGTGCTGCTCGCGCTGCCCGACGCCACCGTCTACACGCGCGAGTCGTCGCGCGGCCTGCTGCTCTACAGCTTCCGCCGGCGCATCCCCATCGCCGGCCCGAGCGACTCGTGGGTGCGGATGGGCTCGCTCTACGCGCTCGACTGGGACTACGCCGAAGTCGGCGCCGCCTGCGCCGCGATGGCCGCGCGCGAGGCCAATCCGGCCACCGCGCCCGCGCCGGCTGCGCCACGGCCGCGCGTGTTCGTCAACGCGAAGAGCGCCGCGCACTTCGGCATCGCGTGGGACCCGGAGCTGCTGCGGCAGGCGGAGATGCCCCGTGAGTGACGCGAAGCACGCGCACGCCGGCGCCGCTTCGCTCGACGAAGCGTCCGATCCTTCGCCGCGCAGCGGCATGCGGCGGCTGCGCAAGCACCTGCTGCCGCTCGCCTCGGAGTCCATGACGCCGATCGACCTGCCGCCGGTGCGCTCGGGGCTGCTGTTCAAGCTGAACCTGCTCACGGTCGGGCTCATCGTGCTGACCGCGCTGGCCATCTCCGCCTATTACTTCTGGCTGCAATGGGGCAGCGAGGACCGCGAGCTGCGCCAGCGCGGGGCGTCGCACGCCGCGATCCTGAGCGAGCTCGTCGAGTTCGGCGTCTACACCTCGGACCGCGCCGCGCTCGAGCAGGTGCTCCAGGGGCTCGCGGCGAACCGCGACGTCGCCTACGCGACTGTGCTCGACGCGAAGGGCAAGCCGATCGCCGAGCGCCGTTTCGGCGAGACGATGGGCGAAGCCGCCGTGCCGCCGCTGCCGCCCGACACCTCCGCACCGAGGCTCGGCCAGGTGCGCGACCTGGAGCACTCGATCGGCGGCCGTCGCTTTCTCGAGCTGTACGCCCCTGTCGGCGCCAGCGGCGCCGGGGAAGCCGCGAAGGCCATCGCGACGGCCACCGACGCCGCGGGCAAGGGCGCCGCGGCGCCGATCGGCTACCTGCGCCTGGGCCTCTCGTTCGACCGCGAGCGCGACGAGATGACCGCGCAGATCCTCGGCACGCTGACCGTGATCCTGCTGCTCACCGTCGTCGCGGTGATCGCCTCGCTGCTGCTCACGCGGCGGCTGGTCGCGCCGATCCGCCGGCTGATGCGCGCCTCGCGCGCGGTCGGCTCGGGGCGCCTCGACGTCTACGTGCCGGCGACGTCGTCCGACGAGATGGGCCTGCTGACGCACACGTTCAACCACATGACGCAGCGGCTGTCCGAGTCGCAGGCCGAGGTCGCGAACTACCAGCGCACGCTGGAGGACAAGGTCGCCCAGCGCACCAAGGAGCTCGAGGTCGCCACCGCGCACGCCTACAAGCTCGCCCAGCACGACATCCTCACCGGCCTGCCCAACCGCAGCCTGCTGAACCAGCGGCTGCGCCAGATATTCGCGCAGGCGCAGCGCAGCGGCCTGCAGGTCGCCTGCCTGTTCCTCGACTTCGACCACTTCAAGCGCATCAACGACACGCTCGGCCACGACGCCGGCGACCAGCTGCTGCAGTCGATCGCGCAGCGGCTCACGACCGCGGTGCGCGAGTCGGACACCGTCGCGCGGCTCGGCGGCGACGAGTTCGTGGTGATCCTGCCGGGGCTCGACCCCGCGCACGCGACCTTCGAGATCATGACCGTGCTGCAGCGCGTGCGCGACTCGTTCCAGGCGCCTTTCCGCCTCGCCGACCAGACGCCGACGCTCACCTGCTCGATCGGCGTCTCGGTCTACCCGCTCGACGCCGTCGACCCGGTCACGCTGATCAAGCAGGCGGACACCGCGATGTACGCCGCAAAGGAGGCGGGCCGCAACGCCTACCGCTTCTACACCGCCGACATGAACGCGCGCGTGCAGCAGCGGCTGCAGCTCGAGACCGACATGCGGCGCGGCCTCATGGACGACGAGTTCTTCCTCGTCTACCAGCCGCAGATCGACCTCTCCAGCGGCCGCGCCTGCGGCGTCGAGGCGCTGCTGCGCTGGCGCGACCCGACGCGCGGCGTCGTGTCGCCCGCCGAGTTCATCCCCATCGCCGAGGAGTCGGGGATGATCCAGGCGCTCGGCGCGCGCGTGCTGCGCGACGCCTGCCGCCAGGTCATCCAGTGGCACCGCCAGAACATGCTCCTGCGCCTGTCGGTGAACCTTTCGGTGCAGCAGCTGCAGCACGAGAGCTGGCTGTCCGTCGTCGAGGAGGCGCTCTCCTCGACCGGCCTGCCCGCGCACTACCTCGACCTCGAGATCACCGAGAGCGTGATCATCACGCACCCCGAGCGCGCGGTCGCCACGCTGGTGCGCCTGAAGCAGATGGGCGTGTCGATCACCGTCGACGACTTCGGCACCGGCTACTCGTCGCTGTCCTACCTCGCGCGCCTGCCGCTGCAGGGCGTCAAGATCGACCAGCGCTTCGTGCGGGGCCTCGAGCAGAACCGCAACGACGAGGCGATCACGCAGGCGATCATCGCGCTGTCGCACTCGCTCGGCCTGCGCGTCATCGCCGAGGGCGTGGAAACGGCGGCGCAGCTCGAGTACCTCAGGCGCCACGGCTGCGAGGAGGCGCAGGGCTTCCTCATCGCGCGCCCGCTCGAGGCGCCCGAGCTGCGGCAGTGGTTCCTCCGCAACGAGTCCGAGCAGGCGGCCGCGCAACCGCAGCCGGACCTGTGGACGGGAGGATGACGATCGGCCGGCGCGCCGCACGGCCGGCGCACCGGATACCGCGTTGCGCGGCCTTGCGTGCGGAGCGGGCCACGGATTGGCGGGACATCGTGCCGGCATGGAAGCCGGCTCGTCGGCGCCTGTTCCGGCCCCGGCCGGTTGGCTCCGCGGGCCATCGCGGGCGCCTGGGATCGAAGCCAGTGCACGACAAAGGCCATGAGGCCGCAAGTGCGCGGGAATGTCCGGTGGCCACGACGCACATTTCACGCTAGGCTGCGTGGCGCCGCACTGAAGCAACGGCCATGCGCATTGCCACCCAGCCCTCGCGTATTTCGCCGTCGTGTTCGGCGCAGGCCTTGTGCTCGGCGTGGTCCGCGCGGTGTTCGTCGCTCCGCGCCTGGGCGATCGCCTCGCCGAGCTGGCGGAATTGCCGTTGATGCTGCTGATTGTGTGCCTGGTCGCGCGCAGGCTGGTTCGCCGAGAGTCAGGATTGACTGCGCAGGCCGAGTGGCTTGCGGTTGGCTGTCTTGCTTTCGGGCTCATGCTTCTCACCGAGTTCACGCTCGTGCTGTGGATACGGGGGCTTTCGCTGAGCACGTACCTCGCCAATCGCGACCCAGTATCCGGCGGCGCATACCTGGCCTCGCTCGTCGTGTTCGCGATCTGCCCATGGTTGGTGTTTCGGTACAGATCGCGGCTGTCTGTACCTCCGAATGACGCTGCAGCCTGATCGCTCGGCCAGCGCGGACGCCCCGCGTGCGCGGCTTCGCCTGCGTCGCGGGTCGCCGGCCACCTTCGTTCGTCAGGCCTCACAGGAATCATCGCGTGCAGATCCTGCGCTTCGATCACATCGTCCTCACTGTTGCGGACATCGACCTCTCGTGCCGCTTCTACGAGCGGGTACTGGGCATGCAGATCGTCACGTTCGCGGGCGGGCGCAAGGCGCTTTCGTTCGGCGGGCAGAAGATCAACCTCCACCAGCGAGGCGAGGAGTTCGAGCCCAAGGCGCATGCGCCTACGCCAGGTTCAGCCGACCTGTGCTTCATCGCCGCGACGCCCATCACCGACGTGCTCGTGCACCTCGAGAAGTGCGGCGTCTCAGTGCTGGAGGGTCCAGTAGCGCGGACCGGGGCGGTTGGCCCGATCACATCGGTCTACTTCCGCGACCCCGACAGCAACCTCATCGAGGTCGCGAACTACAGTGGGGCCCCACCCCTCCGTCGAGGCGACCCGTAACGGCATGGGCCGTGCGCCAGGTCGTGGACCGTCCACCTGCCAGGGAGCACTCAATGCCTGGCCGCATCGCTTTGATAGCGTTCTTTCTCTCTGCTTGCGCTCCTGTCCTTGCGGGACCGAGGGAAGACGCGCTTACGGCCTATCAGAAATTCTTCGATGCGTTCACGACCGACAACCACGACCAGATGGCTCGCCTGTTTGCGCCGGACGCGTTGTTCTAGGGAACCCGCTCCACTGAGCTGGTGACGGCGCCAGAAGGGGTACGCCAGCACTTTGCTGAGGCCCTGAGCGGAGAGAGAGGCTCAGTCAGGGCAAGGCCTTTCGAGCCAACTGCGTCAGCTCTGTCCGACAGCGTTGTCGCAATCTCCGGCAAGTGGCAGTCGGAACGAACGCTCGACGGGAAAATGGTTACGGCCGGCCCGTCGCGAAACACTTTCGTGTTGCAGAAGCGGGGGGGCATTGGCTGATCGTGCAGTTCCACAACTCGCCGACCCCGAAGTCGTCGCCGTAGACCGTGAGCCGTAATCACGCGGGCGACGCGGACGCCCGACGGCGGCGCTTCGTGCCTTGTTGATCGCCGGTTGCGTTGCATCTCAGGACATCCCTCCTCTGAGGACTTCCCTTCTGCAAGCGGCTTGTTGCCGAGCTGACGGGACGTTGGGCATCAGGCAGCCGATACTCGCGGTTCCTCGACCAGGATCGAAACCCCAAGTGACCACTACGCAGCCCGACACCGTTTCGGCAGACCTCAAGCGCCTGACCGACGCATTCTTCCGCGCCGTCTCCTTCGAGCCCGGAGCGAGGCCCAGCTACGAGGATCTGTACGCCCTCTTCATCGACTCCGGGCTGCTCATCAAGAACGTCGGTCCGACGCCGGAAATCTCCACCGTTGCGCAGTTCATCCGTCCGCGCCAGGCATCCGTCGACTCCGGCCAGTTGACCCAGTTCCACGAGGCGGAGATCTCGCATGTGACCGAGGTCTTTGGCAACATCGCGCACCGCTTCAGCTCGTACGTGAAGTCCGGGACGCTCGATGGAACCGCCTTCCACGCGCGCGGGATGATCAGCACGCAGTTCGTCCGCACCGCTGACGGCTGGAAGATGAGCGCCATGGCCTGGGATGACGAGCGGGCAGGGCTTGTCATGCCTGAGCGCTTCGCCTTGTCCGACAGGCAGCATCTGGTCCGGGGCGGTGCCGCTGACGCCTAACGGGCAGCTGGAATTCGAATCTCCTCGACCACGCCACGCCACCTCGACCTCGCAAGACGACCCGTGCGCGACTGTCTCCGGCCGGGAAGGGTTGGAGCGGTCCTGAATTCGCGGGCCTTCTCCACCGAGCGTCGAATGTCAACAGCCCGCCAACCCTTCGCTCGCGGACTCCCCCGGGGATGGAGGGACTGATGGATTGTTGTGGCAGGTTGGGTGAGGCTGCAGTCGCACGTCCGGCGCCTGAGGTGGGCCCGTAATGCCTCGCACCGATGGTTACGCATCAGTATCGCGGAGCATCCCGCTTGCAACGCGCACGTTTGTACAGGGCGTCGGGGCACGGGTCTCCTATAATCTGCCGATTGCGCATTGACCGGGTGCCGGACCAGGGCACGGCGTTTCGCAACCCCTGCCTCGGAATCGGCTACCTGCCCCGACGATGATCGAAACCGCACCGGCGCCGCGCCGCGCAAAGCGCTGGGCGCTACTCGCCGCCCTCCTCGTCCTCGCTGCGGCCGCCGCCTGGTGGTGGCGCTCGCAGCAACCGCCAGCGGCGCCGGCCGCCGGAGTGCCGGCCGCGAACGCCCCATCGGGCGCGCGCGCCGCGCTCTCGGTCGCGCTGACCTCCCCTCGCCGCGAGGAGTGGCCGCGCACGATCGCCGCGCAGGGGAACATCGCCGCGTGGCAGGAAGCCGCCGTCGGGGCCGAGCTCGCCGGCTTTCGCGTCACGTCGGTCCTGGTCAACGTCGGCGACCGCGTGCGCAAGGGCCAGACGCTGGCCACGCTCAACACGGAAGCCGTCGCGGCCGAGCTGGCGCAGGTGCGCGCGTCGGTCTTGGAGGCCGAGGCGGTGCTCGCCGAGGCGAAGGCCAACGCGGCACGCTCGCGCGACCTCGCGCAGAAGGGATTCCTCAGCGCGCAGGCGCTCACCCAGTCGGCCACGCTGGAGCAGACCGCGGCGGCGCGCGTTTCGGCGGCGCGCGCGCGGCTGCAGGCCGAGGAGCTGCGCATGACGCAGACGCGCGTCGTCGCGCCCGACGACGGCACGATCTCCGCGCGCGCGACGACGATCGGCGCGCTCGCGCAGCCCGGCCAGGAGATGTTCCGGCTGATCCGCGGCAACCGGCTCGAGTGGCGCGCGGAAGTGACCGCCGCCGAGCTCGGGCAGCTCGCGCCGGGCGTGCCGGCACGCGTCCGCCTGCCGAACGGCAGCGAAGTGAAGGGCGTGGTGCGCGCCGTCGCGCCGACGGTGGACGCGCAGACGCGCAACGCGATCGTGTACGTCGACCTGCCGGCAGCCGATGCGACCCCGGCGCGCCCGGGCATGTTCGCCCGCGGCGAGTTCGAGCTCGGCCGCGGATCGGCGCTGGCCGTGCCGCAGAGCGCGGTGGTGCTGCGCGACGGGTTCGCCTACGTGTTCCGCGTCGGCGGCGACGGCCGCGTCGTGCAGACGAAGGTCGTCACCGGGCGGCGCTCGGGAGACCGCGTCGAGATCGTCGAAGGGCTCGCCGCCGACGCGCGTGTCGTCGCCTCGGGCACGGGGTTCCTGAGCGACGGCGACCTCGTGCGCGTCGTCGACGCCGCGGCCACCGCCAGCCGCTGACGGACGGGCCGTGGCGATCAACGTCTCCTCCTGGTCGATCCGCAACCCGACCCCGGCGATCCTGCTGTTCGTGCTGCTCACGCTGCTCGGCGTGATGGGCTTTCGCGGCATGAAGATCCAGCAGTTCCCGGACATCGACCTGCCGACGATCACCGTCACGGCGGCGCTGCCGGGGGCGAGCCCGGGGCAGATGGAGACCGAGGTCGCGCGCAAGATCGAGGACTCGGTCGCCACGCTGCAGGGCGTCAAGCACATCTACACGCTGGTGCAGACGGGGTCGGTGACGATCACGGTCGAGTTCCGCCTCGAAGTCGCGCCGCAGGAGGCGGTGGACGGCGTGCGCGACGCGGTCTCGCGCGTGCGCTCCGCCCTGCCCGGCGACCTGCGCGACCCGGTCGTCAGCAAGGTGAACATCGCCGGGTCGCCGATCCTCACCTACACCGTCGCGTCGAGCCGCATGGACGACGAGGCGCTGTCTTGGTTCGTCGACAACACCGTCGCCAAGCGGCTGCTCAGCGTGCGCGGCGTGGGCGCCGTGGCGCGCGTGGGCGGGGTCGATCGCGAAGTCCGCGTCGAGCTCGATCCGACGCGGATGCTCGCGCTCAACGCCACCGCCGCCGACGTCTCGCGCCAGCTGCGCCAGACGCAGCAGGAGGCCTCGGGCGGGCGCGCCGACGTCGGCGGCGTCGAGCAGTCGGTGCGCACGATCGGCACGGTGCGCTCCGCCGAGGAGCTCGCGCGCATGGACGTGGTGCTCGCCGACGGCCGGCGCGTGCGCCTCGACCAGATCGCCACCGTCGCCGACACCGTCGCGGAACGGCGCTCCGCCGCGCTGCTCGACGGCCGGCCCGTGGTCGGCTTCGAGATCGTCCGCAGCCGCAGCGCGAGCGAGATCGAGGTCGCGAATGGCGTGCGCGCCGAGCTCGAGCGCCTCAAGGCCGAGCACCCGGACATCGCCATCGTCGAGTCGTTCAACTTCGTCGACCCGGTGAAGGACAACTACGAAGGCTCGATGACCCTGCTGATCGAGGGCGCGATCCTCGCGGTGTTCGTCGTCTGGCTGTTCCTGCGCGACTGGCGCGCCACGCTGGTCTCGGCGACCGCGCTGCCGCTGTCGATCCTGCCCGCGTTCGCGGCGATGTACCTGGCCGGCTTCTCGCTCAACGTCGTCACGCTGCTGTCGCTGTCGCTCGTCGTCGGCATCCTCGTCGACGACGCGATCGTCGAGATCGAGAACATCATGCGCCACCTGCGCATGGGCAAGACGCCCTACCAGGCGGCGATGGAGGCCGCCGACGAGATCGGGCTCGCCGTCATCGCGACGTCGTTCACGCTGATCGCCGTCTTCCTGCCGACCGCATTCATGAGCGGCGTGGCGGGCAAGTTCTTCGTGCAGTTCGGCTGGACCGCCGCGGTCGCGGTGTTCTTCTCGCTGGTCGTCGCGCGCATGCTCACGCCGATGATGGCGGCCTACCTGCTCCACCGGCCGAAGGACGGTCGCGGCGAGCCGGGCTGGCTCGCGCCGTACCTCCGGCTGGCCGGCTGGTGCCTGAAGCACCGCATCCTGACGATGATCGCCTCGGCGGCCTTCTTCCTCGGCTCGTTCGCGCTCGTCCCGCTGCTGCCGACCGCCTTTATTCCGCCCGACGACCTGTCGCAGACGCAGGTCTACCTCACGCTCCCCCCCGGCAGCACGTTCGAGCAGACGTTCGCCGTCGCCGAGCAGGCGCGCGTCATCGTGCAGAGGAACCCGCACGTCAAGCTCGTGTACACGGCGGTCGGCGGCGGCGCCGCAGGTTCGGACCCGTTCATGCCGCGCGCGGCGGCCGAGGTCACGAAAGCGACGTTGACCATCAACATGACCCCGCGCAAGGAGCGCGGCGGCCTGCGCAAGCAGGAGGTCGAACGCCAGCTCCGCGACGCCCTCGCGGAGATCCCCGGCGTGCGCATGAGCGTGGGCCTCGCCGGCGCGCAGGAGAAGTACATCATCGTGCTGGCGAGCGAGAACGGCGAGGCGCTGGCGGCGCACGCGCGCGAGGTCGAGCGCGACCTGCGCACGATCCCGCGCATCGGCAACGTCACCAGTTCCGCAAGCCTGGTCCGGCCCGAGCTGGTGGTCCGCCCGGACTTCGCGCGCGCGGCCGACCTGGGCGTCACGTCGGCGGCCATTGCCGACACGCTGCGCATCGCCACCTCGGGCGACTACGACCAGAGCCTGCCCAAGCTCAACCTGGCGCAACGGCAGGTCCCGATCGTGGTGAAGCTGCCGCCTTCGGCGCGCCAGGACCTGGCGCTGCTCGAGCGGCTCACCGTCCCCGGCAGGAACGGTCCGGTGATGCTCGCCAACGTCGCCTCGCTGGTGATCGACAGCGGTCCCGCGCAGATCAACCGCTACGACCGGCAGCGCAACGTCAACTTTGACGTGGAGCTCAACCAGCAGCCCCTCGGCGAGGTGGCCCGGCAGGCGAACGAGCTGCCGAGCCTGCGCAACCTGCCGCCGGGCGTCACGCAGACGACGGTCGGCGACGCCGAGGCCATGAACGAGCTCTTCGACAGCTTCGCGCTGGCCATGGCGACCGGCGTGCTGTGCATCTACATCGTGCTCGTGCTGCTGTTCCGCGACTTCGTGCAGCCCGTCACGGTGCTCGTCGCGCTGGTGCTGTCGGTGCCGGGCGCGTTCCTCGCCCTTTACCTCACGCGCTCGGCGCTCTCGATGCCCTCGATGATCGGGCTCATCATGCTGATGGGCATCGCCACCAAGAACGCGATCCTGCTGATCGACTACGTCGTCCTCGCGCGGCGCGACCACGGCCTCGGGCGCTGGGACGCGCTGCTCGACGCGTGCCGCAAGCGCGCACGCCCGATCGTGATGACCACGGTGGCGATGGGCGCGGGCATGCTGCCGATCGCCGTGGGCTGGGGCACCGATCCCAGCTTCCGCGCGCCGATGGCGATCGTCGTGATCGGCGGCCTCATCACGTCGACGTTCCTCAGCCTGCTCGTGGTGCCGGTGGTCTACACCTACGTCGACGACGCCATCGAGGCGGCGCGCAGGCTGCTGCGCCGCCCCCCCGCCGGCGTGCCCGATCGGGCCGACTGAACGACGGCGACCGGTCAGAGGTCTCCCGGCCGGTCGACGTCGCGGAGCACGCCCGCGTCGCCGACGTCGATCCGCGTCACCGCGTCGCCGTGCGCCTGGAGCACGCGCCGCGCGCCCTCGTCGCCGCCAAGCGCGAGGAGCTCGCCGCGCAGCGCGGCTGCGAACCCGACCGGGTGGCCGCGCCGGTTATTGTAATAAGGTGCGACAATCTGCGCCCCGTCGCGCAGGCCGCCCGCGACTCGCGCGTGCGTCGCGGGCGCGATCCAGGGCATGTCGGCGAGCGCGACGAGCCAGCCATCCGCATCGGCGGCCGCCGCAACGCCGGCGGCGAGGCTCGCGCCCATGCCCTCGTGCGCGCGCTCGGCGCGAATCACCCGCGCGCCTTCGCCTTCGAGCAACGCTGCGAGCGCCTCGTCGTCCGGGCGCACGACGGCGATCACGTCGGGCAGCGCGCCGCGCAAGCTGCGCAGCGCGGCCACGCCGACCGGCGCTCCCGAGTCCGGCAGCGGCGCCAGCAGCTTGCCGCCCCCAAAGCGCTCGCCGCGGCCGGCGGCGAGGAGGATGGCGACGATTCGCATGGGTGGTCGAAAGACACTGGATCCCGCCCCCGCCCGCTGCCCTCGGGGCAGGCTTCGCGGGGATGACGGACATCTCCCCGCCCGCGCGGGGACGACGAGTCGACGTCGGCGTTCGCGGGAACGACGGCGGCCTACTCGGGCAGCAGGCGGAACTTGCCGTCCTTCACCGTCACCAGCACGCGCGCGCGCTCGTCCATGCCGTTGTGGTTGTCCGCACTCATGTTGAACACGCCCTGGCAGCCGATGACCTCGCGCTCCTTCTCGATCGCGTCGCGCAACGCGGTGCGGAACGCCTCGGTGCCCGGCTTCGCCGACTTGAGCGCGACGGGAATCGCGCGCTCGAGGATCAGCCACGCGTCCCAGGTGTTGGCGCCGAACGTCGCGGGCTTCGCGCCGAACTTCGCCTCGTACGCGGCCATGTAGCGCCTGGCCACCTGCTTGACGGGGTTCGCGTCGGCGATCTCGTCGACCACCAGCATCGGCCCCGCGGCGAGCACCGTGCCCTCGACCTTCGCGCCGCCGAGGCGGATGAAGTCGTCGGTGGCGACCCCGTGCGTCTGGTAGATCGGGCCCTTGTAGCCCTGGTCCCGCAGCGTGATCTGCGGCAGCACGCCGGGGCCGCCCACGCCCGCCACGAGCACCGCGTCGGGCTTCGCCGCGATCAGCTTGAGCGCCTGCCCGGTCACGCTCTGGTCGGTGCGGTTGTAGCGCTCGACCGCGGTCATCTTCAGTCCCGCCTTCTCCGCGAGCGCGCCGAACACCTTGAGCCAGTTCTCGCCGTACGGGTCGTTGAAGCCGACGAAGCCGACGTTCTTCACGCCGTTGCGCGTCATGTGCTTGATCAGCGCCGCGGCGATCAGGTCGTCGTTCTGCGTGGTCTTGTAGACCCAGCGCTTCTTCGCGTCGAGGGGCTCGACGACCGAGGACGTGCCGACCGTCGCCATCAGCGGGACCTTGCCCTCGGCGATGAGGTCGAGGATCGCCAGCGCGATCGGCGTCGTCGACGGGCCGATCATCGCGTCGACGTTGTGCTCGCCGATCAGCCTCTTCGCGTTCTGCACGCCGCGCGTGGTGTCGCCGCCGTCGTCGAGCTGGAAGTACTCGATGGCGACGCCGCCGACGCTGCGCGGCAGCAGGTCGCCGGTGTTCTTCTGCGGGATGCCGATCGCGGTCGTGGGGCCGGTGGCGGAGACCATCAGGCCGATGCGGACCTGGGCGGCGGCGGGAAGCGCCGCCGCGGCGAGCGCGGCGGCGAGGGCGATGACGCGGAGCATGGGGAGCCGTCCTCGTGGGAAGAAACGGGCAATGCTAGCGCAATCCTTCCCCTCACCCCCGACCCCTCTCCCGCCTGCCGGCGGGAGAGGGGAGCGAAATGGATGGGTCGCGGGACGCTCTCCCGCCTGCCGGCGGGAGAGGGGAGCGAAACGGATGGGTCGCGGGACGCTCTCCCGCCTGCCGGCGGGAGAGGGGAGCGAAACGGATGGGTCGCGGGACGCTCTCCCGCCTGCCGGCGGGAGAGGGGAGCCAAGTGGATGGGTCGCGGGCACGCGTCTCCCCTCGCCCCGCGTGAGCGCGAGGCCGGCGGGAGCGCTCGACTCCCCTCGCCCCGCGCGAGCGGGGAGAGGGGCCGGGGGTGAGGGATGTCACGCGGCCATCCCCGCCGCGTGCCCCGATGCCCACGCCCACTGGAAGTTGTAGCCGCCGAGCCACCCCGTCACGTCGACCGCCTCGCCTGCAAAGTGAAGCCCCGGCACGGCGAGGGCCTGCATCGTCTGCGACGACAACCCGGTCGTGTCGACGCCGCCGAGCGTCACCTCGGCCTTGTTCCACCCGAGCGTGCCCGACGGCAGCACGCGCCACGCCTTCAGCTCGCCCGCGATCGCGTCGCGCTGCGCGGCCGACAGCTCGGCCAGCGGTCGCGCGACGCCGTGCGCCGCGCAGAACGCCTGCGCGAAACGCTTCGGCAGGCGCGCCGCGAGCAGGTTGTCGAACCGCGCGTTGCTGCGTTCCCGCGCCAGCCAGTCGCGCGCGTCCACGCCTGGCAGCAGGTCGATCGACAACGGCGCGCGGCCATCCCAGTACGACGAGATCTGCAGGATCGCGGGACCCGACAGGCCGCGGTGCGTGAACAGCAGGTTCTCGCGGAAACGGCCGCTGCCGCACGACACCTCGGCTTCGAGCGAGACGCCGGAGAGGTCGCCGAAGCGCGCGAGCAGCTCCGGGGGGAAGGCGAGCGGCACGAGCGCCGGGCGCGGCGCGATCACGGAAAGCCCGAACTGCTTCGCCAGCTCGTAGCCGAACGGCGTCGCGCCGATCTTCGGCGCCGACAGTCCGCCCGTGGCGACCACGAGCGACGCGGCCGTCACGGTGCCCTGCGACGTGGCGACCTCGAAGCCCGCGCCGGCGCGCGTCACGCCGCCGACCGCGCAGGGCTGGCGCCACTGCACGCGGCCGTGCTCGCACTCGGCGCGCAACACGCCGATGATCCGTTGCGAGCCCTCGTCGCAGAACAGCTGACCGAGCTTCTTCTCGTGCCAGCGCACGCGGTGCCGCGCGAGCAGGCCGAGGAAGTCGCGCGGCGTGTAGCGCGCGAGCGCCGGGCGGCAGAAGTCCGGGTTCGCCGAGAGGTAGTTCGCGGGGCCGGCGTGGACGTTCGTGAAGTTGCAGCGGCCGCCGCCGGAGATGCGGATCTTCTCGCCGACGACGCGGTAGTGCTCGATCACGAGCACGCTGCGTCCGCGCCGGCCCGCGGTCGCGGCCGCCATCATGCCGGCGGCACCGCCGCCGATCACGACGACGTCGAAGCGCGGCGCCGTCACGGCGTCACGGCGAGAAGAAGTCTTTCACCTTGTCGAAGAACCCCTTCGAGCGCGGCGTGTGTGCCTCGGGGTCCTTGAGGTTGATCGCCTCGAACTCGCGCAGCAGCTCCTTCTGCCGCGCGGTGAGCTTGACCGGCGTCTCCACCGCGACATGGCAGTAGAGGTCGCCGGTGACCGAACCGCGCACCGGCCGGATGCCCTTGTTGCGCAGCCGGAACACCTGTCCGGTCTGCGTCTCGGCGGGAATCCTGATCTTCGCCTGGCCGTCGAGCGTGGGAATCTCGATCTCGCCGCCGAGCGCGGCGGTCGCGAAGCCGATGGGCATCTCGCAGTGGAGGTCGGCGCCCTCCCGTTGGAACACCGCGTGCGGCTTCATCTGCACGACCACGTACAGGTCGCCGCTCGGCCCTCCGTTCACGCCAGCCTCGCCCTCGCCGGCGAGGCGGATGCGGTCGTCCTGGTCGACGCCGGCCGGGATCTTCACCGACAGCGTCTTGTGCTTGCGCAGGCGGCCCGCGCCGTCGCACTCCTTGCACGGGTCCGCCACGACCCTGCCCTTGCCCTGGCAGGTCGGACAGGTCTGCTGGATCGAGAAGAAGCCCTGCGAGACGCGCACCTCGCCGCGGCCATGGCAGGTGCCGCAGGTCTTCGGCTGCGTGCCGGGCTTCGCGCCCGAGCCGTGGCAGGTGCCGCACTGCTCGAGCGTGGGAATGCGGATCTTCGCCTCGGTGCCGAACGCCGCCTCCTCGAGCGCGAGCTCGAGGTTGTAGCGCAGGTCCGCGCCCCGGAACACGCCGTTGCCGCCTCGCGCGCCGGTCCGGCCCTGGCCGAAGATCTCGCCGAAGATGTCGCCGAACGCGTCGGCGAAACCGCCAAAGCCCTCGGGACCCGGGCCGCGGCCGCCCATGCCGGCCATGCCGTCGACGCCGGCGTGGCCGAACTGGTCGTAGGCCGCGCGCTTCTTCGGATCGGTGAGGACTTCGTAGGCTTCCTTCGCCTCCTTGAACTTCTCCTCGGAGCCCTTGTCGTCCGGGTTGCGGTCCGGATGGTGCTTCATCGCGAGCTTCCGGTAGGCCTTCTTGAGGTCCTCCTCGGATGCGTCGCGGTTGACGCCCAGCACCTGGTAGTAGTCGCGCTTCGCCAATTAGCTCACCTTCGCAGCTT
>Ga0224500_10000041_pt1 | contig 85169 bp, 91 predicted proteins | sample SF_Oct11_sed_USG_FD_168126 | JGI IMG/M metagenome (GOLD analysis project Ga0224500, IMG submission 168126) | Sediment microbial communities from San Francisco Bay, California, United States - SF_Oct11_sed_USGS_4_1 | ecosystem: Environmental > Aquatic > Marine > Sediment | place: USA: California...
CGGTAACGGGAAAAACCGTTCTATTTCCTGTGCTTGCCAGCGCGGCGGGGGGGGCTCGGGGGGCGCCGGTACTGCAGCAGCGCGCCCGTGCTGCGCTCGAAGGGGTCACGGCGCGTGACCTCCTTCAGTTGGCGGCTGCCGACGAGGCGGAAATGGCGCAGCGCGTCCAACGTCTCCGCGACCTCCCAGGCGTGCTTCGCGCCGCTCGACCAGAGCGCGGGATCGGCGCGGCGCAGGTCGTAGGGCACCGAGTACTCGCGCAACGTCTTGTGTTCGCGCCGGTTGCAGTACTCGTGGAAGTAGGACATGGCGAGCTCGCGCAGGCTCCGGTACACGGGGTCGCGCCAGCGCAGGAATACGCCGTTCGTCTTGGAGATCGCCCCCCAGCAGCCGTGGCGGCGAAACAGCGCCACCACGTGGTCGTAGTCGCGCGTCGCGCGCAGGTCGAGCAGCAGCGGCGGCTCGCCGTGCACCCACAGCGCGGCCGCCGCGAGCATCGCCCCCTCGATGCAGTGCGCGCTGCGCGTGCGCAGCACCTCGCGCACCGGGCGGCAGGTGTCGCCGTTGGGCTCGAAGTTCTGCTTCAGGCCGAAGAGGAAGTCCTGGATCTTGCGAGGGGCATCGAGGCGGCGCAGCACCGCGAACTCGGCCCGCGTGAGGCCGAGGTCTTCGCGCCGCGCAAATCGCCGCCGGGTCGCCATGGGAGGCGCATCTTGACACGGCCGCCGCGCCGGGTTGATACTTAACCGTATGGTTCAGTATCAGGACGCGACCCTCGACCGCGTGTTCGGCGCGCTCGCCGACCCCACGCGGCGCAAGGTGCTGGAGAGCCTCGGGCAGGGCGGCAGCCTCGCGGTGTCGGAGCTCGCCGAGCCGCACGGCATGTCGCTGCCCGGCTTCCTCAAGCACCTGCGGGTGCTCGAGGACGCGGGGCTGATCGCGCGCAACAAGGAAGGCCGCGTGGTGAGCTGCGAGCTGTCGGCCGCGCCGATGAAGGCGGCCGCGGCCTGGATGCAGCGCTACGAGAAGTTCTGGACCGACAAGCTCGACGCGCTCGCGCGCTACCTGTACCAGCAGGAGGAATTGCAGACATGGAACAAGCCCGCCTCGCCGAAGAGCCCTCCCTCGTCCTCACGCGCTTCTACCCCGTCGCGCCGGAAAAGGTCTGGCGCGCGTGGACCGACCCGCAGGCGCTGAAGCGCTGGTGGGGGCCGGGCGACGCCGATCCGGTCGCCGTCGCCGACCTGGACCTGCGCAAGGGCGGGCGCTTCCGCATGGTGTTCGGCGGCGCGCAGGGCACTGACCACGAGGTGCAGGGCACCTACTGGGAAGTCGAGCCCAGCCGCAGGCTCGTCTTCACGTGGACCTGGCCGCGCACCACGCCTGAGCGCGAGTCGCTGGTCACCATCGAGCTGAAGAAGGTGCCGCGCGGCACCGAGCTCCACTTCCGCCACGAGCAGCTGTTCGACGAGGCGGTGCGCGACGGCCACCGCCGCGGCTGGACCGAGTCCTTCATCAAGCTGGAGCAATTCCTTCGCAGCTGAACGACCGAGGAGAGATCATGGCTTACGTAGACGGTTTCCTGACGCCGGTGCCGAAGAACAAGCTCGCGGCCTACAAGCGCGTCGCGACGAAGATGGGCCGCATCATGCGCGAGCACGGCGCGCTCGAGTTCCGCGAGTGCGTCGCCGACGACGTGAAGTGGGGCAAGCGCACCTCGTTTCCGCGCGCCGTCAAGCAGCGCGCCGGCGAGACGGTGTTCTTCTCCTACATCGTGTTCAAGTCGCGCGCGCACCGCGACCGCGTGAACGCGCGCGTGATGAAGGACAAGCGCGTGCTGCCGATGATGGACCCGAAGACCTTTCCCTTCGACGGCAAGCGCATGATCTACGGCGGCTTCCGCGTGCTGGTGGACAAATGAAGACCGACACCGCCCCGTTCGTGATCACGCGCTCGGTCGGCGCGCCGCGCGCGCGCGTCTGGCAGGCCTGGACCGAAGTCGAGCACCTCAAGCACTGGTGGGGCCCGAAGGGCTTCGTGGTGGCGCGGTGCACGGTGGACCTGCGCCCCGGCGGGCTGATGCACTACTGCCTGCGCGCGCCCGACGGCTCCGAGATGTGGGGCCGGTTCCTCTATCGCGAGATCGTCAAGCCCGAAAAGCTCGTCTGGGTGAACTCCTTCTCCGACGAGCAGGGCGGCGTCACGCGCCACCCGATGGCGCCCGGCTGGCCGCGCGAGCTGCTCACCACGGTGACTTTCGCCGAGCAGGGCAAGGGCACGCTGATCACGGTGAGCTGGGTGCCGATCAACGCGAGCGACGACGAGCGCTGCATCTTCGACGAGGGCCGCGCCAGCATGAACCAGGGCTGGAGCGGGACCTTCGAGAACCTCGAGCACTTCCTCGCGCTATGAATCACACGCCGGCCGCGCCACGGCGCGAATACACCGTCAATGCCGAGCGCGTCTTCGACGCGCCGCGCGAGCGCGTGTTCGCGGCCTGGACGCGCGCCGAGCACCTCGCGCACTGGTTCGGGCCGCGCGGCTTCACGATCCATTCCTGCGAGGCCGACGCGCGGCCCGGGGGCCTGTTCCGCCTGTGCATGCGCTCGCCCGACGGGCAGGACTACTGGGTGCGCGGCAGCTACCGCGAGGTCGCGCCGCCTGCGCGAGTGGTAATTCATTGCTTTGCCGACGACGCGCGCGGCATGCAGCGGCTGGAAGAAGTGATCACCGTGTCGCTTGCCGAGGAAGACGGCAAGACCCGCCTCTCGCTGCATGCGACCGCGGCCGGGACCGGTCCCGAGGCCGCGGCGATGCTCGACGGCATGGAGCAGGGCTGGAGCGAGACGCTCGAGCGCCTGCGCGAACGCAGCAGAACCATCAACTGAAGAGAGGAAACGCATCATGCTGGTGAAGGTCCTGATTGGTGTTGCCGTGGTGGTCGTGGCGCTGACGGCGTACGTCGCGACGCGTCCGGGCGAATTCAGCGTTTCGCGCTCGGCGACGTTTGCCGCGCCCGCGCCCGCCGTGTTCGCGCAGGTCAACGAGCTGCGCAAGTGGAAGGCCTGGTCGCCTTGGGCGAAGAAGGACCCGCAGGCGAAGGAGAGCTTCGAGGGGCCCGCCGCCGGCACCGGCGCGAGCATGTCCTGGGCCGGCAACCAGGAGGTGGGCGAGGGGCGCATGACGATCGTCGAGAGCCGCGCGGCGGAGCTGGTGCGCTTCAAGCTCGAGTTCTTCAAGCCGTTCGCCGCCACGAATACGGCGGTGTTCGAATTCAGGCCCGAGGCCCAGGGCACGCGGGTCACCTGGACCATGAACGGACAGAACAATTTCATCGGCAAGGCCATGTGCCTGTTCTTCGACATGGACAAGATGGTCGGCGGCGATTTCGAGCAGGGCCTCGCCGGCATCCGCCAGATCGTCGAAGCGAAATCGTGACCACAGCAAGGCAGGGCATCACGCCGTTCCTCTGGTTCGACGCGGCGTGAAAACCCCCCTTGTGGGCATGTATATGCATACAGTAACCTGAGGTTGATCTCCGCCCGCCATGGCGAACCCCGCTCCCGGCTTCCAGAAGGTCCCGCGCAGCCACATCGCGACGCGCCCCGCAGGCCGGCGCGTGCGCGTGACGCTCGGCGGCGAGGTGCTCGCCGAATCGCGCGAGGCGGTCGAGCTGCTCGAAGGCGGCCACGCCCCCGTCTATTACCTGCCGCGCAAGGACGTGCGGATGGGGCGGCTCATCGCCTCCCCGCACACGACCTACTGCCCCTACAAGGGCACCGCGTCGTACTTTTCGGTCGCCGGCGGGCCCGAAAACGCGGCCTGGAGCTACGAGCAACCGTACGACGAGATGCAGGACATCCGCGCGCTGCTCGCGTTCTACCCGAGGAAGGTGGATGCGATCACGATCTCCGACGACTAGGGCGTACCGGATCGGGCGCGAAATGAAACACGGCTGAAACAGCAATTGCGGCAGCGCCGCGTAAAATCGCCCCCTCTCCAAGGCCCCGATTCTCATGCGCATTGAATTGTCTTTCGTCGTCCTGATCTCCATCGCGCTCGCCGGCTGCGGCCCGTCGAGCGGCAACCAGGGGCACGGTGGTCCCGGCGGCGGCATGCCGCCGGCGGCCGTGAGCACCATGACGGTGCAGCCGAAGACGGTGCTTGCGCCGTTCGAGTACACGGGCCAGACGGCGGGCTCGCGCGAAGTCGAGGTGCGAGCGCGCGTGCGCGGCATCCTCGTGTCGCGCAACTTCACCGAGGGCGGCACGGTGAAGAAGGGCCAGTCGCTCTACACGATCGACCGCGCGCCGTTCGAGGCCGCGCTGGCCAAGGCGGAAGCCGATCTCGCCGGCGCGCAGGCCCGGCTCGCGCAGGCGCGGCGCAACGTGGCGCGCCTCGGTCCCCTGCACGCCGAGAGCGCGGTGAGCCAGAAGGACTACGACGACGCGGTGTCCGCCGAAACGATCGGCGCGGCCGACCTCAAGGCGGTGGAGGCAAGGCTGCTCGAAGCGCGCCTCGACCTCGCGTATGCGCGCGTGGAAGCGCCCGTGTCGGGCATCGCGGGGCGCTCGCTGCCGTCGGAAGGCACCCTGATCTCGGGGCCGGAAGTCCTGCTCACGCGCATCACGCAGGTGGATCCGATCTGGGTGAACTTCGGCATCCCGGACGCCGATCGGCTGATGATGCGCCGCGAGGCGGAGGCGGGGCGCCTGGTGCTGCCCAGGGACGGGCGCTTCGAGGTGCGCGTGCAACTCGCCGACGGGCAGGTGTACGGCCGCACCGGCTGGCTCGCGTTCTCCGACGTGCGCGTGTCGGGCTCGACCGGCACGAGCGACGCGCGCGCGGTGCTGCCCAATGCGGAGGGCAGGCTGCATCCCGGCCAGTTCGTCCGCGTGACGCTCTCGGGCGCGACGCGCCCCGGCGCCGTGCTCGTGCCGCAGCGCGCCGTGCTCGAAGGTCCGCAGGGCAAGTTCGTGTACGTGGTGGACGACAAGGGCACCGCGCAGCCGCGCCCGGTCGAACTCGGCGAGTGGGCCGGCAGCGACTGGATCGTCACCGGCGGCCTGAAGGGCGGCGAGCGCGTGATCATCGACGGCGTCATGCGCATCGGGCCGGGGTCGCCGGTGCAGGCCACCGACGTGAACGCCAAGCCGGCGGCGCAGGCGGCACAGGCGGCGAAGCAGTAGCGCATGTTCTCCCGCTTCTTCATCGACCGCCCGATCTTCGCGGCGGTGCTCTCGATCTTCATCGTCATCGCGGGGCTGGCCGCGATGCGCACGCTGCCGGTCGCCCAGTACCCGGAGATCGCGCCGCCGATGGTGACCGTGCAGGCGCTCTACCCCGGGGCTTCCGCGCAGGTTCTCGAGCAGACCGTGGCCGCGCCGCTCGAGAACCAGATCAACGGCGTCGAGGACATGCTGTACATGAGCTCGACCTCGAGCTCGAACGGCCAAGTGCAGATCCAGGTGACCTTCGAGATCGGCACCGACATCGACCAGGCGGCGCTCAACGTCAACAACCGCGTCAAGCAGGCCGAGCCGCGCCTGCCGCTGGAAGTGCGCCGCCAGGGCGTGACGGTGGAGAAGGGCTCCTCGGCCTTTCTGCAGGTGATCGCCTTCTACTCGCCGGGGCAGCGCTTCGACGACATCTACGTCTCCAACTACGTGACGCTGCAGGTGCTCGACCTGCTGAAGCGCGTGCCGGGCACTACCGGCGTCGTGAACTGGGGCGCGAAGGACTACGCCATGCGCATCTGGCTGAAGCCCGACCGCATGACGCGCCACGGCGTCGCCGCGTCGGACGTGGTGCGTGCGCTGAACGAGCAGAACGCGCAGTTCGCCGCCGGCAAGGTCGGCCAGTCGCCGGCGCCGGCCGGCCAGGAGCTGGTCTACACGGTCACCACCAGGGGCCGGCTGGCGGATCCCGCGGAGTTCGGCGAGGTCATCCTGCGCGCGGGCGCCGATGGCTCCGCGCTGCGCCTGAAGGACGTGGCGCGCGTCGAGCTGGCGGCGCGCGACTACGAGTTCATCGGCCGCATCAATGGCCAGCCGGCGACGCTGGTCGGCATCTTCCTGCAGCCCGGCGCCAACGCGCTCGAGGTGGCGGCGGAGGTCAAGCGCACCGTGGCGCGCGCCGCCGAGCGCTTCCCCGAGGGCCTCGAGTACTCGATCCCCTACGACACCACGCGCTTCGTCGAGGTGTCGATCCGCGAGGTGGTGAAGACGCTCGGCGAGGCGATGCTGCTCGTCTTTCTCGTCGTGTACCTCTTCCTGCAGAGCTGGCGCGCGACGCTCATCCCGTTCGCCGCGGTACCGGTGTCGCTGATCGGCACCTTCGCCGGGCTGTACCTGCTCGGCTACTCCATCAACACGCTGACCTTGTTCGGCATGGTGCTGGCGATCGGCATCGTGGTGGACGACGCGATCGTCGTGCTGGAGAACGTCGAGCGCATCATGCACGAGGAGGGGCTCGCGCCGCGCGAGGCGGCGATCAAGGCGATGCGCGAGGTGACCAGCCCGATCATCGCCATCGTGCTCGTGCTGTGCGCGGTGTTCGTGCCGATCGCCTTCATCGGCGGGCTCGCCGGCGAGCTGTACCGCCAGTTCGCGGTCACCATCTCCATCGCGGTGGTGATCTCCGGCATGGTGGCGCTCACGCTCACGCCGGCGCTGTGCGTTACCGTGCTGAAGAGCGGCACGCGCGCCGAGCGCGGCCTGTTCGCCGGCTTCAACCGCTTCTTCGCCCGGCTCACCGACCGCTACGAGGACGGCGTGGCGTGGATGATCCGGCGCGGCGCGATCGGCCTCGCGCTGTTCGCCGGCATGGTGGCGCTCGCCGCGGGGCTTTGGCGCATCACGCCCGGGAGCCTCGTGCCCGACGAGGACCAGGGCTTCTACATCGCCGCGGCGGTGCTGCCCGACGGCGCGACGATCGAGCGCACCGACCGCGTGGTGGGCGAGGTGGTGAAGGCGATCCGCTCCAACCGGGACAACCTCGACGTGGTCGCCTTCAGCGGCTTCGACCTGCTGGCCGGGGGCTTTCGCAACAACGCCGCCACCATCTTCGTCACGCAGAAGCACTGGGACGAGCGCGACACGGCCACGCCGCAGCTGGTGATGGACTTCTTCATGAAGACCGCGCACATCCAGGAGGGCCTGGTGTTCGCCTTCGGGCCGCCGGCGATCTTCGGCCTGGGCACCGCGGGCGGCTTCGAGCTGTACCTGCAGAACCGCGGCGAAGGCGGGCCGCAGCGCCTGGCGCAGGTGATGCAGCAGTTCATGGGCGCGGCGTCGCAGGACCCGCAGCTCGGCATGGTGCAGACGCCCTGGCGCGCCGCCGTGCCGCAGCTCTCGGTGGACGTGGATCGCGAGAAAGCCAAGGCGCTCGGCGTGTCGCTGGAAGAGCTGTACGGCACGCTGGCCGCCACCATGGGCACCTACTACGTGAACGACTTCAACAAGTACGGCCGCACCTGGCAGGTGCTGATGTCGGCCGAGCCCGCGTACCGCAACCGCCCCGACGACATCGGCAAGGTGTATGTGAAGAGCGCCGGCGGCGAGATGGTGCCGCTTGCCGCGCTGGCGCGCGTGCGCTACTCCGCCGGCCCGGATGCGCTCGACCGCTTCAACAACCTGCCCGCGGTGAAGATCTTCGGCCAGGGCCGCCCCGGGGTGTCCACCGGCCAGGCGCTCGAGGCGGTCGAGCGGGTGGCCGACAAGGTGCTGCCGGCGGACTTCAGCCTCGATTGGGCGGGCGCCTCGTTCCAGGAGAAGCGCTCGGCGGGCACCTCGGGCGTCGCGCTCGGCCTCGCGGTGGTCATGGTGTTCCTCATCCTCGCCGCGCAGTACGAGAAATGGTCGCTGCCGCTCTCGGTGCTGCTCGCCATGCCCTTCGGCACCTTCGGCGCGCTCGCCGCGGTGTGGCTGCGCGGCCTTTCCAACGACGTGTACTTCCAGATCGGCCTGGTGACGCTGCTCGGCCTGGCGGCGAAGAACGCCATCCTGATCGTCGAGTACGCCTCGCTCAAGCACCACGAGGGCCTGTCGGCCTCGGCGGCGGCGGTGGAAGCCGCGCGCCTCAGGTTCCGCCCGATCCTGATGACCTCGCTCGCCTTCATCTTCGGCGTGCTGCCGCTCGCCCTGTCCGCCGGCGCGGGGGCGGGCGCGCGCCATTCGGTGGGCACGGGGGTGGTGGGCGGCATGCTCGCCGCGACCTTCCTCGCGATATTCTTCGTGCCGATGTTCTTCAAGCTGTTCAGCGACCGGCACCTCACCGAGCCGCGCTCCACTGCGCAGATCAAGGACGAGGCGGCGCAGGCGCGCGCCATCACGCACAAGGCGACGCCGGCGCCGCACCACGCGCCGCACCCGGGGCCCGGCAGTGCGTAGCGCCGCCGCCTTGCTGCTGCTGCTCGTCGCCGGCTGTGCGGTGCGGCCCGACTACCAGCGTCCGGAACTCGAGCTGCCGCAGGCCTGGAAGGAATCCGCGCCGCGGCCGGAGCCCGCCGATCCCTGGTGGCGCGTGTATGGCGATCCCGTGCTCGACCGGCTGATCGAGGAAGCGCTGGCGGGCAACACCGACGTGCTGATGGCGGCGGCGCGCGTCGACGAGGCGCGCGCGCTGCTCGGCGAGGTCGACGCGGCGCGCAATCCGCAGGTGAGCGCCAACGCCTCGGCGGGGCGCTCGCAGTTCTCGACGGCCACCGGCCTGCTGCCACCGGGCGCGCCGCGCGAGCTCTCCGAGTATCGCGCCACGCTCGGCGTGTCCTACGAGATCGACATCTTCGGGCGCCTCAGGGCGGCGAGCGACGCGGCGCGCGCCGAGCTTGCGGCGAGCGAGGCGGTGCGCGAGGCCGTGCGCCTGGCGCTGACGGCGCGCGTGGCCGCGAGCTACTATGGCCTTATCGCGCTCGACGCGCAGGTGGACCTGACGCGCCGCGCGATCGCCATCCGCGAGGAGGCGCTCGGGCTGCAGCGCCGGCGCCGCGAGGCGGGCATCATCTCGGACTACGACCTGCGCCAGCTCGAGGCCGACACCGCGACGCTGCGCGCGCAGCTGCCACCGCTCGAGCGCGACCGCGAGATCGAGGAAGCCGCGCTCTCCGCGCTGCTCGGTCGCTCGCCGCGCGCGGTGTTCGACGATGCGCTCGCGCGCGCCGCGCCGGCGGGCGAGACGGTCGCCGTGGCGGTGCCGGACGGCCTGCCCTCGGAGCTGCTGCTGCGCCGCCCGGACCTGCTCGAGGCCGAGCAGCGGCTGGTGGCGTCGAACGCGCGCGTCGCGGAGGCGCGCGCGGCCTACTTTCCCTCCATTCGCCTCACGGGCTTTCTCGGCGGCGCAAGCGCCGAGCTGGGCGACTTGTTCACCGGGCCCGCGGGCATATGGAACGTCACGGCCGCCCTCGCGCAGCCCGTGTACGCGGGGGGCAGGCTGGACGCGCAGCGCGACGCCGCCCTGGCGCGCGAGCGCGCGCTGCACGCGCAGTACCAGGGGGCGGTGCGCAATGCCTTCCGCGAGGTGCGCCAGGCCCTCGCGGCACAGGCGCGCGCCCGCGAGAGTTTCGATGCGCAGTCGGCGCGCGTAAACGCGCTGCGCGACACGCTGCGCCTGGCGCGGCTGCGCTACGCGAGCGGCCTCGCCAGCCAGCTCGAAGTGCTCGACACCGAGCGCAACCTGGTCGATGCGCACGCCGCGCGCATCGAGGCGCTGCGCCAGCAGCGCGCGGCGGTCGCCGACCTGTACCGGGCGCTCGGCGGCTAGGCCGGCGGCGCGAAGAGGTAGGCGTCCATCGCCAGCACGCCGCCCTCCACGTGCGCGATCAGGCGCTCGGACTGGTAGTCCGGCGCGGCGGCGCCGAGCGCGACGAACAGCGGCAGGAAGTGCTCCTCGGTCGGGTGCGCGCGCGCACCGCCCTCCGACAGCCGCCGGTAGCCGCACAGGCGATCCAGGTCGTGCGTCCCGATGCACTCGCGCACCCATTCCTGGAACTCGTCGACGTAGGGCTCGGCCGGGCCGACGCCCGTCTCGCGCACGCTGCGCAGCTCGCGCAGGTTGTGCGTGAGGTGGCCCGAGCCGACGATCAGCACGTCCTCGCGCGCGAGCGGCGCAAGCGCGCGGCCGAGCGCCAGATGATGGCGCGGACCGCGCGCGGGCTGCACCGAGACCTGCACCACCGGCACGTCGGCCTGCGGCCAGGCGTAGAGCAGCGGCGCCCAGGCGCCGTGGTCCAGCCCGCGCGCCTCGTCGATCTCCACGTCGATGCGATTCTCCTCGAGCAGCGCGCGCGCGCGCCGCGCGACCTCGGGCGCGCCGGGCGCCGGATAGCGGATCTCGTACAGCGCTTGCGGAAAGCCGTAGAAGTCGTGGATCGTCGCCGGTTGCGCCGCGCCCCCCAGCGTCGGTCGCGCGGTTTCCCAGTGCGCCGAGGCGATGAGCAGCGCGCGCGGGCGGCCGAGGCGCCGGCCGAGCGCCGCCCAGGCGGCGCCGGCCGCGCCCGCCTCGAGCGCGTGCATCGGTGAGCCGTGCGACAGGAAGACGACCGGCAGCGGCATCGTGCCTGGGGTGCCGCCGCGCTCAGGTGGTGCGCGGCCGCCAGGTGTAGGGCACGGGACCCGCGGCGCGCAGCACGCGGATCATGCGCAGCGCGGACTCGCGCCCGCGGTAGTAGCCGGGCACGACGATGGTCTCGTCGAATCCCATGGCGCGGTAGAAGGCGCGCGCCGCCTCGTTGCCGGAGCGCAGCTCGAGGTGCAGGCTGGCGATGCCGGCGGTGCGCGCGGACTCCACCAGCCAGTCGACCAGCCGCCGCCCGACGCCCGTGCGCCGCTGCGCCGGGCGCACAGCGAGGAGCACGAGGTGCGCGCGTTCGTCGCCGAACTCCATCAGCGAGAAGCCGGCGATGCGGCCGCGCTCGCAGGCGACCGGCGCGAGGGTGTCGGGATCGCGGATCGCCCGCAGCACGCGCGCCGCGTCGTACTTCCAGCCCAGGCCGGACTCGACCAGGTCGCGCGACATGAGCGCGATCGCCTGCGCGTCGCGCGGGTCGGCGAGGCGGATGGTGATGGCGTGCGCGGTCACGCGCAAAGTCTAAACGCAATCGCGCTGCGTTGTCATCGTCCCGCGGCTACAATGCGGCGTAGCGCTCGCGGATGCGCACCGTGCGCTGCAGCCCGTCCGCGGCCTCGAGCACCTTGAGGCGCAGGTCGTCGTCCAGGCCGCCCTGCAGGAAGCGCTGCGCCACGGCGAGCGCGTCGGGCTCCGTCTGCCCGGCAAGGAACGCCCCCAGCCAGTTGTCGACGAAGAAGATCTTGTGCCGGCGCTTGAGCGCCGGCAGCTGCGCGAGCGCCTGCTCGAGCAGCGGCGCGGTGAGCCCGGCGTGCTCGGGCGCGTTGAAGGCTGCGAGCGCCTCCTCGATCCAGCCCTCGGGCAGCCCCTTGTCACGCAGGAAGCGGTCGAACATCGCGCGCTTGGCCGCGGCGTCGGGCAGCGCGGCCGACGCCGCGAAAGCGTAGCGGCGCGCGTTGTCGCCGCGTTCGGCGGCCGCCGCCTCCGCCAGCATGCGCGGCCCGTCCGGATAGCCGCGCAGCACCAGGCGGGCGATGGCGCGGAAGCGGTCGCGCTCGCCGAGCGTCACGCCGGGCACGGCCAGGCTGCCCTCGGCCATGCGCTTCAGCTCGGCGAGCGCGCTCTCCGTCCAGGCAAGCCCGATGTAGGCGCGCAGCATCAGCAGGCGGCGGCTTTCCGCGCTCTCGCCGAGCGCGGCGGAAAGCAGCGTGCGCTCGATGCGCGTGGCGAGGCGCGCGCGCTGCGCCTCGGACAGGTAGCGGCGGAACGCTGTTTCGATGCGCGCCAGCAGCCCGGCGAGGATCACGTCGTCGCCTTCCTCGGCCGCCAGCGCCAGCGCGAACTCGATGAACTCGGCCGGCGCGAGCTCGGCGTCGCGTACGCTTTCCCACAATGCCTCGACGAGCTGCGCGCGCAACAGGCCGTCGGGCAGCGCGAGCGGCTCGGCGAGCAGTGCGGCGCGGCTGCCCGCGTCGAGCAGGAAGCGGCCGTAGCCGAAATCGCCGGCGTTCGGGTAGCGCCAGCGCACCGGACGCTGCGCGGCGGGGCCGGCAACGGGCGCCGACGCCTGCTCCAGGCGCACTTCCGACGTGACGATGCTGCCGTCCGGAGCGGCCGCTGCGACCACGAGCTTCTGCGGCCAGCGGCCGCCCTCGCCGAGCGCGTCTTCCTGGACGAGCTGCACGCCCGCCGCGCTTTCCTCGACCCGCACGGCCGGCAGCCCGCGGCGGTTGACCCAGGTGTCGGCCCACGCTGCCAGGTCGCGCTTCGACGCGCGCTCGAACGCGCGCACCAGGTCGCTCCAGTCCGCGGCGCCGAACGCGTGGCGTTGCAGGAAATCGCGCACCGCGCGCTTGAAGGCCGGCTCGGCCAGGTAGAACTCCGCCTGCCGCAGCAGCGCGGGGCCCTTGGCGTAGACGATGGCGCCGTAGGCCGACTTCGCCGCCGACAGGTTGGCGAGCGGTCGCCGCAGCGGCGTGGTGCCCGCGCTCGCGTCGGTGCGCACCGCGCCGGTCTTGAGGGCATGGAAGGCGCTCCACGGATCGAGCTCCGGGACGATGCCCGCCGCCGCCTTGGCGGCCATGAAATTGGCGAAGCCCTCCTTGAGCCAAAGGTCGTCGAACCAGCGCATGGTGACCAGGTTGCCGAACCACTGGTGCGAGGCCTCGTGGAAGACGAGCTGCGCGCGGCGCAGCAGGTCCGGGCCGCTCGGCGGATACGGGAACACGACCGCCTGCTCGTTGAGGAACGACGCGCCGGCGTGCTCCATGCCGCCGTACGGCAGCTCGGGAACGAGCACCAGGTCGTACTTGGCGAACGGATAGGGACGCGCGAACTCGGCCTCGAAGTACGCCAGCGCGCTGCGGTTCAGCCGCAGCACCTCGGCCGCGTGCGCGGCGGCGCGCGCGGCCTGCGAGCGGCGCACGAACAGGCGCACCGGCTCACCGGGCGCGGTGAGTACCTGGAACGGCCCGGCCGCGAAAGCGAACAGGTAGGTGGAGATCGGCTCGGTGGGCGCGAAGCGCACGCGGCCCGGCGCTTCCTCGAGCGCGGGCGCGTTGGACACGGCGCGCCAGCCCCTGGGCAGCTGCAGCGTGAGCGAGAAGCGCGCCTTCAGGTCGGGCTGGTCGAAGCAGGGAAACACCGAGCTCGCGTCCGCCGGCACGAACAGCGAGTACACGTAGCTCGCGCGGTCCTCGCGGTCGCGATACAGCGTCAACGCCTTGCCCTGCACCGCGATCGGCGCCGCGACCTGCATTGCGATGCGGTTCTCGCCGCGGCGCAGCGCCGCGCGCGGGATGACGAGGTGCTCGCGCACGCGGCGCGCCTGGGCCGGCTTGCCGTTGACGCGCAGGTTGCGCGGCGCGCCGCCGCGCCAATCGAGCACCAGGTCGACGCGGCGCACGAGCACCACGTCGATCTCCACCTGCCCGCTCGCGCGCCGGCGCCGCTCGTCGAGCCGCAGCGTGAGCGAGTAGCGCGCGTCGCGGTAGTGCGCCGCGCGCCAGCGCGCCAGCTCGTGCGACACGCCGGGCACGAGCGGCGGCGCCTGCGCGGGCGCTGGCGGCGCGACCGCCGCGAGCAGGATCAGCGCCGCCCCGGCGCGCATGAGACGTGGCAAGGCAAGGGTCGCCGGCGAAGCGCGCGCGTGCCGCCTAGCGGTCCAGCCGCGCGAACGCGATCGGCGCGGCGGCGAGCACGACGAGCAGCGGGATACCGATCAGCGGGGTCATGCGCAGCAGCACGACGAACGGCAGGCCGACGAACAGGGTGGCGAGCAGCCACGGCACGCGCGGCAGGCGGCCGAGGTCCGCGCGCAGCTTCTTGCGGATCCAGCGCGCCGCCTTGTGCTCGCGTGACGTGCGGTGGCCCAGGCTGCGCGCCAGCGAGCGCTCCTCCAGCCAGGAGAAGAACACCAGCAGCAGCACGAACAGGCTGCCGACCAGCGCCACCGGCGCGAGCAGCAGCCCGAGGAGCGCGGCGAACGCTTGCGTGCCGACCAGCGCCATGACCGGCGCCAGCCCGCAGGCGATGGCGGTCACGCCGATCAGCGCGCAGGCGGGCACCACCAGGCGCAGGCGCGCGGCGACGTAGTCGCGGAAGGCGTCGAGCTCGCGGTAGCGGCGCGCGAGGCCCATCGCATCGTCCACGGGGACGAGGAGCTGCTGGCCGAGCTTGTGCTGCAGCGTGGACTGCCACGGGATGCCAGCCATCGACGTGCCTCCTTCCTGTCCGAGCCTGCCCGGCGAGCATACGGAACCGGGGGCCGAAAAGCCGGGAAGAATTCCGCACTCCCCGCCCGGTCGCTTAGACTTCCCGCCCATGAAACCCAACTTCATTGTGATCCTGATCGACGATCTGCGCTACGACGAGTTCGGCGCCGGCGGCCATCCCTACATGCGCACCCCGCACATCGACCGCCTGGCGGCGGAAGGCGTGCTGTTCGAGCGCGCCTTCCACACCACGCCGATCTGCTCGCCCAACCGCGCCTCGATCGTCACCGGTCAGTACGCCAGCCGGCACGGCATCATCGACAACGTGGCGCGCGACGCCATGAGCCACCGCCTGCCCAACTACCACCTGGCGCTGCAGAAGCTCGGCTACCAGACGGCGCACGTGGGCAAGTGGCACATGGGCAACGACGGCATGCCGCGCCCCGGCTACCACCACTGGGTGAGCTTCGACGGGCACGGCAGCCTCGTCGACCCGCAGCTGAACGTCAACGGCGCCTACGAGAAGCGCTCGGGCTACATGACGGACCTGCTCAACCAGGAGGCGCTCGCTTTCGTCGAGCGCCGGCACAGCAGGCCCTTCGCCCTGTTCTTCGCGCACAAGGCCGTGCATCCGGACGCGCACCAGGCCGCCGACGGCACGCTCGACATGAGCCGATTCGGCGGCTACATCCCGGCCGAGCGCCATCGCCGCCTCTACGCGGGCGCCGTGTTTCCGCAGACGCCCAACATGCGCCCGGCGCGCGAGCTGCTGAAGCAGGCGCCCGCCTGGACCGACGCGTTCGCGCTGAAGGGCAGCGCGCGCTCGCGCGCGCTGCTCGATGCGATCCAGGCGGGCTCGCAGGAGGAGATCCGCCAGCGCGCGCGCATGATGGCCGCGGTGGACGAGGGCGTGGGCATGCTGCTCGAGGCGCTCGCGCGGCAGCGCAAGCTCGACGACACGCTGATCCTGTTTCTCGGCGACAACGGCTATTTCTTCGGCGAGCACGGCCTCGGCCCCGAGCGGCGCTTCGCCTACGAGGAGGGCATCCGCGCCCCGTTCGTGCTGCGCTATCCGCGGCGCGCGCGGCCCGGCACGCGCGAGCGCGGCCTGGTGATCTGCCAGGACATCGCGCCGACGCTGATCGAGCTCGCCGGCGGCAAGCCCGGGCCGCAAGTGCAGGGACGCTCGCTCGCGCCGTTGCTCGCCGGCCGGCGCCGCGGCTGGCGCAAGTCGTTCCTCGTCGAGTACTGGGCCGAGCAGGCCATGCCGTGGCTGGTCGGCATGACGTACAAGGCGGTGCGCACCGACCGCCACAAGCTGATCCACTGGGTAAACCGCGACGCCGCCGGAGAGCTGGACGAGCTCTACGACCTGGAGCGCGATCCCTGGGAGCTGAAGAACCTGGCGCGCAGCGCCGGCCACGCGGCGGTACGCGCGCGGCTGCGCCGTACGCTGCGCACGCTGGTCGCGGACGCGGCCGGCCTGTAGCCGGGCGCACAAGGGGAGAACGCAGTGGAACCGATCGATCGTCCCACCATCCAGCGCTCGGCCGTCGACCTGGTCGAGGACGTGAAGCTGCGCGCGCCGCGCGGCGCGGCGGAAAAGCTCGCGCACTACGGCGGCGCCGAGGTCGCGGCCGCGCTGCTCAAGCTCTCGCCCGGCTTCGCGCAGGATGTGCTCGCGCTGCTGCCGGTGGACTCGCGCGAGCGCGCGCTGGCGGCCGCGCCGCCCGAGATCGCGCGCCAGTGGCAGACGAACGCGCTGTACGAGGACGGCGCCATCGGCCGCATGATGGAGCCGGTGTACGCGGCCTTTGCGCCGCAGGCCACGGTCGGCGAGGTGGTCGAGGCGCTGCACGAGATGGTGCGCAACGCCTTCATCACTTATGTCTACGTCGTGGACGCGAACGAGCGCCTGCTCGGCATCGTCACCATGCGCGACCTGCTGCTCAGCGAGCGCGGCAAGGCGCTGCGCGACGTCATGCTCACCGAGGTGTTCGCGCTGCGCGCCCCCACGCCGCTCGACGAGGCGATGAAGCAGGTGCTCGACCGGCACTACCCCGTCTATCCGGTGGTGGACGCCGAGAACCGCATCCGCGGCCTGGTGCGCGGCCAGAGCATGTTCGAGGCGCGCGCCTTCGAGATCGCGGCGCAACCCGGCAGCATGGTCGGCGTGGAAAAGGAAGAGCGCATGGGCACGCCCTGGCAGCGCAGCCTCACGATGCGCCATCCGTGGCTGCAGCTGAACCTGCTGACCGCGTTCCTCGCCGCAGCGGTGGTCGGCATCTTCCAGGACACCATCGACCGCGTGGTGATCCTGGCGCTCTTCCTGCCGGTGCTCGCCGGGCAGTCCGGCAACACCGGCTGCCAGGCGCTGGCGGTCACCCTGCGCGGCATGACCATCGGCGAGCTCAAGCCCGGCGCGGAGCGCGCGCTCGTCACCAAGGAAGCGGGCCTCGGCGCCCTCAACGGCGCGGGCGTGGGACTCATCGCGGCGATCGGCATGTACATCACCGCGAGCGGGCAGGGCTCGCCGCACGCCTTCCTGCTGTCGTTCGTGGTGTTCGTCGCCATGATCGGCTCCTGCGTGGCGAGCGGGCTGTCCGGCGCCATGGTGCCGCTGACGCTCAAGCGCCTCGGCTTCGATCCGGCGACCGCCTCGAGCATCTTCCTCACCACCGCGACGGACGTGGTCAGCATGGGGATGCTGCTCGGGCTGGCCGCGATGCTGGTTTGAGGGGGGGCGCGTCCGGGCGCGGTGCCTCCGGTGGCAGAGCTATGGTCTCGTGACTTTGCCCGGAGATTCACCGGGCAAAGTCACGAGATCTGAGAAGGGCCAAACCGGCGATACCCTTGAAGGACGGCAGACGGGGCCTGTCCGCATCCTTGCGTTTGGACTACCATCGGCCGGCGGACGCGACCACCGGGAGGCCGGCATGCAAGTCAAGGAGATCCTGCGGGTCAAGGGCAACCGGCTGCTGACGATCGAGCCGGCGGGCCGCGCGGCGGACGCGGCGCGCACCATGTCGGAGCAGAACCTGGGGTCGCTCATCGTGGTGGACCAGGAGCGCCTGGTGGGCGTGCTCACCTTCCGCGAGATTCTGCAGGCGCTCGCGCAGCGCGGCGACACGCTCGGCGACGTGCGCGTCGGCGACATCATGGTGCGCGACCCGGTGACCGCCGAGCCCGGCATGGAGGTGAACGACCTGCGCCGCGCGATGCTCGATTCGGGCGCGCGCTACCTGCCGGTGGTGCAGGACGGCAAGCTGCTCGGCGTCATCTCCTTCCGCGACGTCGCCAAGGCGGTGCTCGAGGAGCAGGACTTCGAGAACAAGATGCTGAAGGGCTACATCAAGAACTGGCCCGCGTAGCGGGCGCGGCCCGGCGGCGGCGCGCGCAAGGCGCCGTGTAGAATCGTTCGCATGTCCGGCAACACCTTCGGCGTCCTCTATTGCGTCACGTCGTTCGGCGAGTCGCACGGGCCCGCGTACGGCGGCGTGGTGGACGGCTGCCCGCCGGGCCTCGAGCTGTCTGCCGCCGACCTGCAGAAGGAGCTCGACCGGCGCAAGCCCGGCAGCTCGCGCCACGTCACGCAGCGCCGCGAGACCGACACGGTCGAGATCCTCTCGGGCGTGCATGAAGGCAAGACCACCGGCACGCCCATCGGCTTCCTGGTGCGCAACGAGGACGCGCGCTCCAAGGACTACGCCGAGATCGCGCGCAAGTTCCGCCCCGGGCATGCGGACTACACCTACTGGCAGAAGTACGGGGTGCGCGACCCGCGCGGCGGCGGGCGCGCCTCGGCGCGCGAGACGCTGGTGCGCGTCGCCGCCGGCGCGATCGCGAAGAAGTGGCTGGCGGCGCGCTACGGCGTGCAGGTGCGCGGCTACCTCGCGCAGCTCGGGCCGCACCGCATCGCCTTGCGCGACTGGGCGGCGGTGGACGCGAATCCGTTCTTCGCACCCGACGCCGGCGCGGTGGCCGCGCTGGAGGAGTTCATGGACGCGCTGCGCGCGAGCGGCGATTCGTGCGGCGCGCGCGTCAACGTCGTCGCCAGCGGCGTGCCGGTCGGCTGGGGCGAGCCGGTGTACGGGCGGCTCGATGCCGACATCGCCGCGGCCATGATGTCGATCAACGCGGTGAAGGGCGTAGAGATCGGCGCCGGCTTCGCCGCGGTGGAGCAGAAGGGCAGCGAGCACGGCGACGAGATGACGCCGCAGGGCTTCGCAGCCAATAACAACGGCGGCGTGCTCGGCGGCATCTCCACCGGCCAGCAGGTCACGGTGTCGATCGCGCTCAAGCCGACCTCCAGCATCCGCCTGCCGCGGCGCACGATCGACGTCGACGGCCGGCCCGCGATCGTCGAGACCACCGGCCGTCACGACCCCTGCGTCGGCATCCGCGCCACGCCGATCGCCGAGGCGATGCTCGCCTGCGTGCTGATGGATCACGCGCTCCGGCACCGGGCGCAGTGCGGCGACGTCGCGCCGCCGACGCCTCCGGTATAGAAAACCCCTGTGGATTCAATTAGAGTAGCGAATCACCGCACGCGAGTGAGGCCAATAACATGAGCACCAAGGGGCAGCTGCTACAAGACCCGTTCCTGAACACCCTGCGCAAGGAACACGTTCCCGTGTCGATCTATCTGGTGAACGGCATCAAGCTCCAGGGCCAGATCGAGTCGTTCGACCAGTACGTGGTGCTGCTGCGCAATTCCGTGACGCAGATGGTGTACAAGCACGCCATTTCCACCGTCGTGCCCGCGCGCGCCATCAGCCTCGGCGGCGCAGAAGACAAGGACGCTTGAGCGCGACGGCGGCGCCCGACACTCAGGCGGCGGTGCTCGTCAGCCTGGACTTCGGCGATCCCGGTTACCAGGAGGGGGCCGAGGAGCTGGTGCGGCTCGTGGAGAGCGCGGGCGTGGCGCGGCACGCCGCGGTGCGCGGGCGTCGCGCGCGGCCGGACCCGAAATTCTACGTCGGCAGCGGCAAGGTCGCGGAGATCGCGCGCGCGGCCGCGGGCCTGAACGCCGCCTCGGTCATCTTCAACCACGAGCTCTCGCCCGGGCAGCAGAGGAACCTCGAGCGCGAGCTCGGGCGCCGCGTGCTCGACCGTACCGAGCTGATCCTGGAGATCTTCGCGCAGCGCGCGCGCACCAGCGAGGGCAAGCTGCAGGTGGAGCTCGCGCAGCTCGAGCACCTGGCGACGCGCCTGGTGCGCGGCTGGACGCACCTCGAGCGCCAGCGCGGCGGGCTGGGCAAGACCGGCGGCCCCGGCGAGAAGCAGATCGAGCTGGATCGCCGTTACATTGCACGTCGGGTACGCGTGTTGCGCGAGAAGCTCGAGACCCTGCGCAGGCAGCGACACGTGCAGCGGCGTGCGCGCGCGCGACGCGACGTGTTCTCGGCCTCGCTGGTCGGCTACACCAATGCCGGCAAGACGACGCTGTTCAATGCGCTGACGCGCGCGGGCGCCTACGAGGCCGACCAGCTGTTCGCCACGCTCGACACCACGTCGCGGCGCATTTGGCTGCCGCAGGGCGGCGCAGCCGTGCTGTCGGACACGGTCGGCTTCATCCGCGACCTGCCGCACGGCCTGGTGGCGGCGTTCCGCGCGACGCTGGAGGAGACCGTGCACGCCGATCTTCTGCTGCACGTGGTGGACGCGTCCTCCGCCGCGCGCGACGAGCAGGCGGCGCAGGTGGACCAGGTGCTCGGCGAGATCGGCGCCGGCGCCATCCCGCAACTGCTGGTCTGGAACAAGATCGACGTTGCCGGGCTCGCGCCGGGAATCGAGCGCGACGAGTATGGTACGATTCGCCGCGTGTTCGTGAGCGCGCGCAGCGGTGCCGGCCTCGCCGATCTGCGGGGCGCGATCACCGAGGCCGCCAAACCGCGGCAGGCCCGCACGCCAGTTCCGGAACCTCTCTCTCTGTAATGTCTCTGAACGATCCAAATTGGGGGCGCCAGGGCGGCCCGCGCGGCCCCGGCGGCAACCAGGGCCCGCCCGACCTGGACGAGCTGTGGCGCAACTTCAACCGCAAGCTGAACAGCCTGTTCGGCGCGCGGCGTGGCGGCGGCAGTGACCTGCCGCCCGCGCCGCCCTCCGGGCGCATGATCGGCGGTGGCGCCGGGGTGCTGATCGCGCTGGTGGTCGTCGTGTGGCTGGCGAGCGGCTTCTACGTGGTGGACGCGGCCTCGCGCGGCGTGGTGCTGACGTTCGGCCGCTATACGGAGCAGACCGACCCTGGCCTGCGCTGGCGCATGCCCTTTCCGATCCAGTCGCACGAGATCGTCAACATGGCGCAGGTGCGCACGCTCGAGGTCGGCTACCGCAACAACGTCAAGACCAAGGTGCTGAAAGAGTCGCTGATGCTGACCGACGACGAGAACATCGTCGATCTGCAGTTCGCGGTGCAATACGTGGTCACCGACGCGCAGGCCTGGCTGTTCAACAACCGGCGGCCGGAGGAAGTGGCCATGCAGACCGCCGAAGCGTCCATGCGCGAGATCATCGGCAAGAGCAAGATGGACGCCATCCTGTACGAGGGCCAGGACAACATCGCCAACCAGGCGCAGGTGCTGATGCAGCAGATCCTCGACAACTACAAGACCGGGATCAACCTCAGCCGCGTGACCATCCAGAACGCGCAGCCGCCCGAGCAGGTGCAGGCGGCTTTCGACGACGCGGTCAAGGCGGGCCAGGACCGCGAGCGGCAGAAGAACGAGGGCCAGGCCTACGCCAACGACGTCATCCCGAAAGCGCGCGGCACGGCCTCGCGCCTGCAGGCCGAGTCCGAAGGCTACCGGGCGCGCGTCATCGCCAATGCCGAGGGCGAAGCCTCGCGCTTCCGGCAGGTGCTGGCCGAGTACGCGAAGGCGCCGGCCATCACGCGCGAGCGCATCTACCTCGAAACGATCCAGCAGGTGCTGTCGTCGACCTCGAAGGTCCTGCTGGACTACAAGGGCGGCGGCAACCTCCTCTACCTGCCGCTCGACAAGCTGATGCAGCAGGGCGGTGCGGCGTCGCTGTCGGAGTCGCAGGCGTCGCAGCGCAGCCTGCCTGATCCGCTGGCGGCGGGCGACGCCGGCCCGCGCTCGCGCGACGGCCTGCGCAGCCGCGAGCGGGGAGAACGCTGACATGCGTGCGCTCGGACCCGTTCTCGCCGTCCTGGTGGCCCTGGTGCTCGTCGGCTCGAGCATGCTGTTCACCGTCGACCAGCGCCAGAACGCCATCGTGTTCCAGTTCGGCGAAGTGAAAGAGGTGATCAAGGAGCCGGGGCTGAAGTTCAAGTGGCCCATGATCCAGAACGTGCGCCTGTTCGACATGCGCATCCTCGCCTACGACGACGCCGAGCCGCTGCGCTTCCTGACCTCCGGCAACCGCCCGGTGCTGGTCGATTCGTTCATCCGCTGGCGCATCGTCGACGTGCGCCAGTACTTCGTCTCGGTGCAGGGCACCGAGGCCGAGGCGACGCGGCGCCTGCGCCAGACCATCTCCGGCGCGCTGCGCGACGAGTTCGGCGCGCGTACGGTGCACGAGGTGGTCTCGGGCGAGCGGGATTCGGTCATGGGACGCGTGCGCGAGAAGGCCGACCAGGACCTGCGCCGCATCGGCGTCGAGATCGTGGACGTGCGCCTGAAGCGCGTCGACCTGCCCCAGGAAGTGAGCGAGTCGGTGTACCGGCGCATGGAGGCCGAGAGGAAGCGGATCGCCAACGAGCAGCGCTCCACCGGTGCGGCGGAGTCCGAGCGCATCCGCGCGGATGCCGACCGCCAGCGCGAGGTGATCCTCGCCGAGGCTTATCGCGATGCGCAGCGCATCAAGGGCGAGGGCGACGCGCGCTCGGCGGCGATCTACGCGCAGGCGTTCCGGCAGGATCCGGAGTTCTATTCCTTCTACCGCAGCATGGAGGCCTACCGTTCGACGTTCCGCGGACGCAACGACCTGTTGCTGCTTCAGCCGGATTCGGATTTCTTCCGCTATCTGCGGGATCCTGGCGGCAAGGGCGGCGGCCGGAAATGACGCCCCATGGCGAGCACATTACTCCTGGCCTTCGCCCTCATGCTGATCATCGAGGGGCTCCTCCCCTTCCTCGCGCCTAGCCTCTGGCGCGACGCGTTTCGCCGCATCACGCAGCTCACGGACGGCCAGATCCGCTTCTTCGGCCTGACCTCGATGCTGATCGGGCTGCTGTTGCTCGCGCTGGCCACCTGACATGCGCTGGCTGCTGCCCGAGTACATCGAGGACATCCTGCCGGCGGAGGCCGCGCGCATCGAGCGCCTGCGCCGCGCGATCCTCGACCTCTTTGCGCGCGCGCGCTACGAGCTGGTGATCCCGCCGCTGCTCGAGTACACGGACTCGCTGCTCACCGGCACCGGCCACGACCTCGACGTGCGCACGTTCAAGGTGGTGGACCAGATCTCGGGGCGCATGATGGGACTGAGGGCCGACATCACGCCGCAGGTGGCGCGCATCGACGCGCACCTGCTCAACCGCAAGGGCGTGACGCGGCTCTGCTACTGCGGCAGCGTGCTGCACACGCGCCCCGCGGGGCCGGCGGCGACGCGCGAGCCGATCCAGATCGGCGCCGAGATCTACGGCCACGCCGGCGTGGCGAGCGACCTGGAAGTGCAGCGGCTGCTCGGCCGCGCGCTGGCGCTGGCGCGCGTGCGCCGGCCGCGCCTGGGCATCGGCCACGTCGCGGTGTTCCGCGCCCTGGTGCGCGCAGCGCGCATCGGCGAGGCGCTGGAAGGGGAGCTCTTCCAGGCGCTGCAACGCAAGGACCTGCCGGAACTGCGCCAGCTGACGCGCAAGCTCGGCGCGCAGGCGCGCAACGCGCTGCTGCTGCTGCCCGAGCTGTATGGCGGCGCGGAGGTGCTGCGCGTCGCCAGCCGGCGGCTCCCCGGGCTGCCGGCGATCGCGCGCGCGCTCGCCACGCTGCGCGCGCTGGCGCGCGCCTGCCCGGTGCCCGCGAGCTTCGACCTGGCCGAGCTGCGCGGCTATCACTACCATTCCGGCGTGGTGTTCGACGCCTATTGCGAGGGCGTGCCCGGCGCGGTGGCGCGCGGCGGGCGCTACGACGAGGTCGGCAAGGCCTTCGGCCGCGCGCGGCCGGCGACCGGGTTCTCCATCGACCTGCGCAGCCTGGCGGCAGCGGGCGCGCACCGGAAAGGGCGTTGATGCAGCGGGCGAGGAACGTCGTGGTGATCGGCACCCAGTGGGGCGACGAGGGCAAGGGCAAGATCGTCGACTGGCTGACCGACCGCGCGCAGGGCGTGGTGCGTTTCCAGGGCGGGCACAACGCCGGGCACACGCTGGTGATCGGCGGCAGGAAGACCGTGCTGCACCTGATCCCGTCGGGCATCCTGCGCGAGGACGTGGACTGCTTCATCGGCAACGGCGTGGTGGTGTCGCCGCAGGCGCTGGTCGAGGAGATGGACGAGCTGGAAGGCGCGGGCGTGCGCGGCGTCGTCGCGCGCCTGTGCATCTCGGAAGCCTGTCCGCTGATCCTGCCGTACCACGCCGCGCTCGATGCCGCGCGCGAGGCCTCGCGCGGCACGCAGAAGATCGGCACCACCGGCCGCGGCATCGGCCCCGCTTACGAGGACAAGGTGGCGCGGCGCGCGATCCGCCTGCAGGACCTGTTCAAGCCGGTGCGCTTCGCCGAGAAGCTGAAAGGGCTGCTCGACTACCACAATTTCGTGCTCACCCAGTACCACGGCCAGCCGGCGGTGGACTTCCAGAAGACGCTCGACGAGACGCTGGCGCTCGCGCCGCGCCTTGCGCCGCTGGTGGCCGACGTGCCGCGCGCGCTGTATCACGTCAACCGCGCGGGCAAGAACCTGCTGTTCGAGGGCGCGCAGGGAAGCCTGCTGGACATCGACCACGGCACCTATCCGTTCGTCACCTCGTCCAACTGCGTGGCGGGCGCGGCGGCCGCAGGCGCGGGCATCGGGCCGCACCACCTCCATTACGTATTGGGCATCACCAAGGCCTACACGACGCGCGTGGGCGGCGGGCCGTTCCCGACCGAGCTTTCCGACGACGTCGGCGAGCAGCTGCGCCAGCGCGGCCAGGAGTTCGGCGCGACCACGGGCCGGCCGCGGCGCACCGGCTGGTTCGACGCCGCGGCGCTCAAGCGCTCGATCCAGCTGAATGGCGTGTCGGGCCTGTGCATCACCAAACTGGACGTGCTGGACGGCGTCGAGGCGGTGAAGATCTGCGTCGGCTACCGCATCGAGGGCGAGCTCTCCGAGATCCTGCCGGTGGGCGCCGAGGAACTCGAGCGCTGCGAGCCGGTGTACGAGGAGCTGCCCGGATGGAAGGAAAGCACGGTGGGCATCAAGCAGTTCGAGCGCCTGCCGAAGGGCGCGCGTGATTACCTCGCGCGCATCGAGGCGCTCGCCGGCGTGCCGATCGACCTGATTTCAACCGGTCCGGAGCGCGACGAGACCATCGTGCGTCGCCATCCGTTTGACTGAGCCTGGTGCCGAGGAAGGGATTCGAACCCCCACAGTGTTGCCACCGCTAGGACCTGAACCTAGTGCGTCTACCAATTCCGCCACCTCGGCCGGGGAGGCGAATTCTAGTGTCTGAGGTATTTCGTGTCAAAGAAACGACAGTCTGAGCGAGGCCGCAGTCGCGGCCGCGATGGGGCGCGCGCGCCGGCGACTACGTTCGGCAAATTCACCGGCCGGGTGGAAGGCCATCCCGATGGCCACGGCTTCCTCGTGCCCGATGGCGGCGAGGCGCGCGTGTTCCTGTCCGCCGCCGAGATGCGCCAGGTGCTGCACGGCGATCGCGCGCTAGTGCGCGTCACCGGCGTCGACCAGCGCGAGCGGCCGGCGGGCGAAGTGCTCGAGGTGCTCGAGCGCGTCAATCGCCGCATCGTCGGCCGCCTGCATAGCGAGCGCGGCGTGCTGTTCCTCGTGCCGGAAGACCGTCGCATCGCGCAGGACATCCTCGTGCCGCCGGCGGACGCCAGCGGCGCGAAGGCGGGCCAGGTGGTCACCGTAGAGCTGGTGGTGCAGCCCTCGAAGCAGTCGCAGCCGGTGGGCCGCGTCGTCGAGGTGCTGGGCAACTACGCCGACCCCGGCATGGAAATCGAGATTGCGCTGAGGAAGTTCGACCTGCCGCACGAGTTCTCCAGGCGCGCCGAGGCGCAGGCGCTCGCCCTGCCGGACGCGGTGCGCGAGGAAGATGCCAAGGGCCGCCGCGACCTGCGCGCGCTGCACTTCGTGACCATCGACGGCGAGACGGCGAGGGATTTCGACGACGCGGTCTGCGCGCAGCGCGAAGGCAAGGGCTGGCGCCTGTGGGTGGCGATCGCCGACGTTAGCCATTACGTGCGCCACGGCGACGCGCTCGACCACGACGCGCGCGCGCGCGGCACCTCGGTGTACTTTCCGCGCCGCGTGCTGCCCATGCTGCCGGAGAAGCTCTCCAACGGCCTGTGCTCGCTCAACCCGCAGGTGGACCGCCTGGCGATGGTGTGCGAGATGGCACTCACGCCGAAGGGCGCGGTAGCGCGCTACGATTTCTACCCGGCGGTGATCCGCTCGCACGCGCGCCTCACCTACACCGAGGTGTGGGCCCAGCTCTCGGCAGGGCGCGCGCCCGCGCACCTCGCCACGCTGTACGAGCTGTTCAAGGCGCTGCACGCGGCGCGCGGCCTGCGCGGCGCCATCGACTTCGAGACCGTCGAGACGAGGATGGAGTTCGACGCGCACGGCAAGATCCGGCGCATCGTCGCCGAGCCGCGCAACGACGCCCACCGGCTGATCGAGGAATGCATGCTGGCGGCCAACGTCTGCGCGGGCGACTTCCTCGCGGCGCGCGGCCAGCCGGCGCTGTACCGCGTGCACGAGGTGCCGGCCGAGGAGAAGGTGCGCGCGCTGCGCGAGTTCCTCGCCGAGCTCGGCCAGCAACTCGGCGGCGGCGATGCGCCCAAGCCAAAGGACTACGCGCAACTGCTCGAGCGCATCAAGGCGCGGCCGGACTTCGCCTTGCTGCAGACGATCCTGCTGCGCTCGCTCAAGCAGGCCGTGTACACCCCGGAGAACGTCGGCCACTTCGGCCTCGCGTTCGACGCGTACGTGCATTTCACCTCGCCGATCCGGCGCTACCCGGACCTGCTCACGCATCGCGGCATCAAGGCGGCGCTCGCCAGCCGCCGCTACGACGGCATGGACTGGGACGAGCTGGGGCGCCACTGCTCGGAGACCGAGCGCCGCGCGGACGACGCGAGCCGCGATGTCGAGAGCTGGCTCAAGTGCCACTACATGCAGGAGCACGTCGGTGGCGCGTTCGAGGGGGCGATCACCGGCGTCACGCCCTTCGGCCTGTTCGTCACGCTGGACAACTACTTCGTCGACGGCCTGGTGCACATCTCGGAGCTGGGGCGCGACTACTACGAATTCGACGCCGCGCGCCACATGCTGCTCGGCAGCCGCACGAAGAAGCGCTACCGGCTCGCAGACCGCATGAAGGTGAAGCTGGTGCGCGTGGACCTCGATTCGCGCAAGATCGACTTCGTGCCGGCGTGAAGCGCGAACGCGAGCCGCGAGTGGTGTTCGGCTTCCACGCCGTGCTCGCGCGCCTGCGCGCCGATCCCGCCTCGGTGCTCGAGCTGTACGTCGACGAGTCGCGCCACGATGCGCGCATCCGCGACGTCGCGGCGCAGGCGGAGAAGGCGGGGGTGAAGGTGCTGCGGGTGCCCACGAAGCGCCTCGACGGCTTCTACGGCGGCGGCCGGCACCAGGGCGTGGTGGCGCGCGTGGCCGTGAAGGACCTCGGCCACAGCCTGGACGAGATCCTCGAGCAGGTGCAGGGGCCGCCGCTGCTGTTGTTATTGGATGGGGTGACGGACCCCCACAACCTGGGCGCCTGCCTGCGCGTGGCGAATGCGGCGGGTGTGCACGCGGTCGTCGCGCCGAAGGACCGCGCTGCGGGCATCAGCGCAGCAGTGTCGAAGGTGGCGAGCGGGGCGGCCGAGGCGACGCCGTACCTGATGGTGACCAACCTTGCGCGCACCATCGATGAGCTGAAGGAGCGCGAGATCTGGGTGGTCGGGACCGACGAGCGCGCGGAGCAGTCGCTTTACCAGGCCAATTTGCCGGAGGCGATTGCGTGGGTGCTGGGCGCGGAAGGCGAGGGTATGCGGCGGCTGACGCGCCAGAAGTGCGACCTGCTGGTCAGGATTCCGATGACGGGGGAGGTGGGGAGCCTCAACGTCTCGGTGGCCGCCGGCGTGTGCCTGTTCGAATCGGTGCGCCGCAGGCTGCCCAAGCCCTAGATTTTGCTGTAGAATTCGCCCCCTTCCTTGCCATACCACCCCGCATGAGTGGATGGCTTACCCATAAGGAGAATCCGAACATGCGGCATTACGAAATCTGCTTCATCGTGCATCCGGACCAGAGCGAGCAGGTACCGGCGATGATCGAGCGCTACAAGGGCGTCATCGCCCAGCGCAACGGCATCGTCCACCGCCTCGAAGACTGGGGCCGGCGCCAGCTGACCTACCCGATCCAGAAGGTGCACAAGGCGCACTACGTGCTCATGAACATCGAGTGCGACCAGGAGACGGTCAACGAGCTGGAGCACTCCTTCAAGTTCAGCGACGCGGTGCTGCGCCATCTGATCCTCAAGATGACGAAGGCTGTGACCGCGCCCTCGCCGATGATGAAGGAGGAGAAGTCCAAGTCCATGATGGATCGCGCGCCCGAGGCGAAGCCCGCCGAGGCGCCCGCGGCCTGAATCAGGTCCGGATCCGCGGCCGGCTGATCGAGCTGGGCGCGCTGCGGCACACGCCCGCAGGCGTTCCGGCGATCGAGTTCAGGCTGCGCCACGAATCCGAGCTGCACGAAGCCGGAGCACAACGAAAAGTGAACGCCGAGATTCCCGCCATCGCCTTCGATGCCCAGGCGCGGCTCCTCGCCGGCACGCCGCTGGAGCGCGGCCTGCAGGTCGAGGGGTTCCTGAGCGCGAAGAGCCGACGCTCGAGGAAGCTCGTGCTGCACGCCACCCGAATTGAATTCTTGCAAGGAGAGTAAGCATGCCCCCGCCGCGCAGAGGCAAAGGAAAAGGCAAGTTCTCGAAGGACAAGAAGGACCGCGGACAGCGGGCCCTGTTCCGCCGCCGCAAGTTCTGCCGCTTCACCGCCGACAAGGTCGAGTGGATCGACTACAAGGACATCGAGGTGCTGAAGGACTTCGTCAACGAGACCGGCAAGATCATCCCGGCGCGCATCACCGGCACCTCGGCCGGCTACCAGCGCCAGCTCTCGGCGGCCATCAAGCGGGCGCGATTCCTCGCGCTGCTGCCCTACACCGACCTGCACTGAGGCGCGCGCCATGCAAGTGATACTGATGGAGAAGGTGACCAACCTGGGGAACCTGGGGGACGTGGTCAAGGTGAAGGACGGCTTCGCGCGCAACTTCCTGATTCCGCAGGGCAAGGCGAAGCGCGCGACCGAGGCCAACCTGAAGGCCTTCGAGGCGCGGCGCGCCGATCTGGAGAAGGCCCAGGCCGAGCAGCTGGCCAAGGCGCAGGAGCGCGGCGGCAAGCTCGACGGCCTCACGCTGCAGATCGCGCAGAAGGCGGGCGTCGACGGGCGGCTGTTCGGCTCGGTCACCAACTACGACATCGTCGAGGCGCTGGCCAAGCAGGGCCACGAGGTCGAGCGCTCGCAGGTGCGCATGCCCGCGGGCCCGCTCAAGCAGGTGGGCGAGTACTCGATCCAGGTACAGCTGCACGCCGACGTGGTGGTGACGGTCACTGTGTCGGTGCTCGGCGAGAGCTGACAGCCTGCGCACAAGATAGCAACAGCTTAATCACAAGTTCTGCACAGGGCCGCGCGCGGCCCTTTGCTTTGCCGGCAATTGCGGTACATTGCACCCATGGCACTTTCGCAACCGGCGGCGCGCATCGACAGCAGCGATCCGCAACTCGTCGCGCTGCGCGTTCCCCCGCATTCCCTGGAGGCCGAGCAGTCCGTGCTCGGCGGCCTGCTGCTCGACAACCAGGCGTTCGACCGCATCGGCGACATCGTCTCGGGCGCCGATTTCTACCGCGACGACCACCGGCGCATCTGGCGGCACGTCGCCAAGCTGATCGAGGCGGGCAAGCCCGCTGACGTGGTCACCGTCTCCGAGTCGATCGAGGCGAGCGAGGACAAGGACAAGACCGGCGGCGCCGCCTACCTGGGCGCGCTGGCGCAGAACACGCCCAGCGCGCTCAACATCCGGCGCTACGCGGAACTGGTGCGCGAGCGCGCGGTGCAGCGGCGCCTTGCCCAGGTGGCCACGGAGATCGCCGAGAACGCGCTCAGCCCCTCGGGCAAGGACGTGTCGCAGATCCTCGACGAGGCCGAGTCGAGGATCCTGGAGATCGGCGAGACGGGCTCGCGCCACGGGCAGGGGCTGGAAGAGATCAAGCCGGTGCTGGCGCGCGTGCTGGAGCGCATCGACCACCTGTACCATCGCGACAACCCGTCCGACGTCACCGGCGTCCCGACCGGGTTCAACGACCTCGACAGCAAGACCGCCGGCCTGCAGCCCGGCGAGCTGATCATCGTCGCCGGCCGCCCGTCGATGGGCAAGACCGCTTTCGCGCTCAACATCGCCGAGCACGTGGCGCTGCATGCGCTGCTGCCGGTCGCGGTGTTCAGCATGGAAATGAGCGGCACGCAGCTCGCCACGCGCCTGCTCGGCTCGATCGCGCGCGTCGACCAGCACAAGATGCGCACCGGGCGCCTGTCGGACGCGGAGTGGCACGACCTGTCCGAGGCCATGGGCCGGCTGCACGACGCGCCGATCTTCATCGACGAGACGGCGGCGCTCAACGCGCTGGAGGTGCGCTCGCGCGCGCGGCGCCTGTGGCGCCAGTTCGGCGGCAAGCTCGGCCTGGTGGTGGTCGACTACCTGCAGCTCATGAGCTCGAGCAACCCGAAGGCGGGCGAGAATCGCGCCACCGAGCTCTCGGAGATCTCGCGCTCCATGAAGGCGCTGGCCAAGGAGCTGAGCGTGCCGGTGATCGCGCTGTCGCAGCTGTCGCGCGCGGTCGAGACCCGCAACGACAAGCGCCCGATGATGTCCGACCTGCGCGAGTCGGGCGCCATCGAGCAGGACGCCGACGTGATCCTGTTCATCTACCGCGACGAGGTCTACTACCCGGAGAAGCCCGAGGCCAAGGGCCGCGCCGAAGTGATCATCGGCAAGCAGAGGAACGGCCCGATCGGCAAGGTCGAGCTCACCTTCCTCGGCCAGCATACGCGCTTCGCCAATTTCGCCGACCCCGGCACCTTCTGAGACAATCGGCGCCTCGCGACCGACCGGAGGCTGACATGGCCGAGCCGCTGATTCCGCAGAAATCTCCCTACGCGGTGGAGCTCGCGCCCGGGGACTACTGGTGGTGCGCCTGCGGGCAATCCAAGCGCCAGCCGTTCTGCGACGGCTCGCACAAGGGCGGGCCGTTCACGCCGGTCAAGTTCTCGGTGGCGGAGGCGCAGAAGGTCTGGCTGTGCGGCTGCAAGCACACCGCCAAGCAGCCGTTCTGCGACGGCACGCACCAGAAGATCACGTAAGAGCGGCGCCCGCGCGTTCCGCGCGAGCAAGATTGCGGAACGGGAGTTACTTCTTCGTCGCGCTCCAGCGGCCCTCGATGCCGCCGTCGCCGCGGAACGCGCCTTCCATGCGCGCGCCGCTCACGCGCCCCTGCAGCTCGCGGCGCACGCCGCGGTTGTCCACGTAGGCGAAGGCGATCTCGAAGCCGCGCAGCCGCGGCTCGCGCAGCCCGCCCAGCATGTTGCCCAGGGCGACCGTGCCCTCGAGCTTCTGGTAGCGCTGCTCGAGGGTCATCTCCAGCTTCTCGCTGGCGCCGCCGCCGGTGACCTCCAGTATCCAGGTGCCGGCGACGCTGGCCGGCACGACCCAGAAATAGGCGCGCCGCCCGTCGAGGCTCGAGACCTCGTCGGCCTCCCAGTCGTCCATGCTGAACGAGTGCGACACCACGCGCGTGCCGGGGCGCATGGCGAGGAGCTGCGGCCTGAGCTTCAGGTTGAGCGCCGGCAGCAGGTACATCGTGACCACGGTCGCCTGCGAGAACTCGGTGACGAAGATGTCGCCCTGCACGATGCGCGCCTTGCCCGCGACGCCCGCCTTCTCGACGTTGCGCTGGGCGTGCTTGGCCATCTCCGGGTTGTACTCGATGCCCATGGCGCGCGCGCCGAATTTCCTGGCCGCGGCGATGGCGATCTTGCCGTCGCCCGCGCCCAGGTCGACGACGTAGTCGTTGGCCGTGACCTGCGCCATGCGCAGCATGCGGTCGACCACGTCGTCGGGCGTCGGCACCCAGATGACGTCCTTGCCCGCCTGTCCGACGTGCGGCTCGTAGTCCTTGTTCTTCTGCGCGGCGGCGGGCAGGCAGAGGAGGAACGCGGCCAGCGCCGCGGCGGCGGGGCGAAGCAATTGCACGGTGGGCACTCCTGCGATGAACGGAAAGGCGGAGTTTACAGCGCCGTGGCCGCGTGGTCCGCGAGGCGCGAGCGCTCGCCGCGGGCGAGCGTCACGTGGCCGGCGTGCGGCCACCCCTTCATGCGGTCGACCACGTAGGTCAGGCCCGAGGAGCCCTCCGTCAGGTACGGCGTGTCGATCTGCGCGATGTTGCCCAGGCACACCACCTTGGTGCCCGGCCCGGCGCGCGTCACCAGGGTCTTCATCTGCTTGGGCGTGAGGTTCTGCGCTTCGTCGATGATCAGCCATTTGTTGACGAACGTGCGGCCGCGCATGAAGTTGAGCGACTTCACCTTGATGCGCGAGCGCACCAGGTCGCGGGTGGCGGCGCGGCCCCATTCGCCGCCGGACTCGTCCGAGGCGTTGAGCACGTCGAGGTTGTCCTCGAGCGCGCCCATCCACGGCAGCATCTTCTCCTCCTCGGTGCCGGGCAGAAAGCCGATGTCCTCGCCGAGCGGCACGGTGACGCGCGTCATGATGATCTCGCTGTAGCGCTTCTGGTCCAGCACCTGCGTCAGGGCCGCCGCCAGCGCGAGGATGGTCTTGCCCGTGCCCGCCTGCCCGAGCAGCGTCACGAAGTCGATCGCCGGGTTCATCAGCAGGTTGAGGGCGAAGTTCTGCTCGCGGTTGCGCGCCGTGATCCCCCAGACGGCGTTCTTGGCGTGCGTGTAGTCGCGCACCGTTTCCAGCACCGCGGAGCGCCCGGCGGCCTCCTTCACCATGGCGTACAGCGGCCGCTCGCCGCTGTCGTCGTACACGAACTCGTTCAGCTGCAGCTTGGGCACCAGCGGACCGCGCACGCGGTAGTACGTATGGCCGTCCTTCTTCCAGGACTCCATGTCGCGGCCGTGCGTGTCCCAGAAGTCCGCCGGCAGCGCGCGCACCCCGGCGTACAGGACGTCGGTGTCCTCGAGCACCTTGTCGTTGAAGTAGTCCTCGGCCGCCAGCCCGAGCGCGCGCGCCTTGACGCGCATGTTGATGTCCTTGGACACGAGGATCACCTGGCGCTGCGGCTGCTCGCGCTGCAGGTGGCGCACCACCTGCAGGATCTGGTTGTCGGTCTTGCCGGCCGCGAACGTGGCCGGCAGGTCGCCGTTGATGGCCTGGGTCTGCAGGTACAGGCGCCCGCCGGCCGCGGCGCCGGCGCGCGTGCGGATGGCGAGGCCGGCCCGGATGTCGGCGACCGAGTCGGACACGATCTCGTCCAGGAAGCGGCTCGCCTGGCGCGCGTTGCGCGCCACGTCCGACAGGCCCTTCTTGTGGTTGTCGAGCTCCTCGAGCGTGCCGATCGGCAGGTAGACGTCGTGCTCCTCGAAGCGGAACAGGCTCGTCGGGTCGTGCATCAGCACGTTGGTGTCGAGGACGAAGAGCTTGGTGACGCGCGGCTTCTTCTGCCTGGAGCGGGGCTTGTTCGCCATGTCGGTGGAGGGTGCGGCGGGTTCTGCGATCCGGTCTTGTTCGAAAGGCTGGTCGACCGGTGAATCAGAGGGTCTTAACAAAGTCGAGTACCTCCTGTGCGTGGCCGGGAACCTTCACGCCGCGCCATTCGCGCGCCAGGCGCCCTTCGCCGTCGATGACGAAGGTGCTGCGCTCGATGCCGCGGACCTTCTTGCCGTACATGCTCTTCAACTTGATGACGCCGAACTGCGCGCAGGCCTTTTCCTCGGCGTCGGACAGCAGCTCGAACGGAAAGTGCATCTTCGCCTTGAAGTTCTCGTGCGACTTGAGCGAGTCGCGCGAGATGCCGAACACTTCGCAGCCCGCGCGGCGGAAGTTCATGTGCAGGTCGCGGAACTGCATGCCCTCGGTGGTGCAGCCGGGAGTGTTGTCCTTCGGGTAGAAATAGAGCACCAGCTTCTTGCCGCGGTGCTCGGAGAGCCGGAACGTGCCTGCGCCGGTGGAGGGCAGGGAAAAGTCCGGAACGGATCTTCCTGGCATCCAGGCGCAGTCTTAAGCCGCGTTCTCAGGTATGAGCTGCAACATTTTCATTGGACACGTTTTTCGTTACGGCCGCAAGCGGCGCGCAGGGGCCTGAAATCAAAGACCTTTTTTGTCGGGCCACGCTAGAGCTCGTAGCGCGAGCCCTCGGCGCCAGTGACCGCCGGCTCGACGATCGAGCGGGGCAGGTGGGGCACGAAGGACTCGATGAAATCGTAGGCGTAGCGCCGCAGATAGGCGCCGCGCTTGATCCCCAGGCGCGTGGTGCTCGATTCGAACAGGTGCGAGGCGTCGAGCGCCTTGAGGCCGCGGTCGCGCTTCGCGTCGAACGCCATGCTCGCCATGATACCCACGCCGAGGCCGAGCTCGACGTAGGTCTTGATCACGTCGGCGTCCAGCGCGGTCAGCACCACCTTCGGCGCGAGGCCGCGCTGCTCGAAGGCCTTTTCGACCAGCGAGCGGTTGGCGAACGCGAAGTCGTACGTGACGACCGGGTAACGGGCCACTGCCTCGAGCGTCAGCGGCTTTACGCGCGCCAGCGGGTGGCCCGCCGGCACCACCACGCAGCGGTTCCACCGGTAGCAGGGCAGGGAGACGAGCCCGGCAACCTCGGCAATCTGCTCGGTGGCGATGGCGAAGTCGGCTTCGCCCTGCAGCACCATCTCGCAGATCTGGGTCGGATTGCCCTGGTGGATGACGAGCTGCACGTCTGGGTAGCTGCGCTTGAAGGCGGCCACTGCCTTCGGCAGCGCGTAGCGCGCCTGCGTGTGCGTGGTGGCGATGATGAGGGAGCCCAGCTTCCCGTGAGCGAACTCCTCGCCCGCGCGCTTCAAGTTGGCCGCCTCGGCGAGGATGCGCTCGGCGATCGCCAGCACCGCGCGCCCGGGCTCGGTGACGGCGGTCAGGCGCTTGCCGTGGCGCACGAAGATCTCCACGCCCAGCTCGTCCTCGAGATCCTTGATCTGGCGCGAGACGCCCGGCTGCGAGGTGTGCAGGGCGTCGGCGGCCGCGGAGACGCTCAGTTCGCGCCGCGCAACCTCGGCCAGGTAACGGAGCTGCTGCAATTTCATAAGGACAATTTGATATAACAAATGAATTTCTTAGTCTTTGAAAGCATATCACGGGCCGGTAGCATCTGCGCCCATGTACCGCTATGACGACATCGACCAGCGGATCGTCGACGAGCGCGTCGCGCAATTCCGCGAGCAGACGCGGCGCCACCTCGCCGGGCAGCTCCCGGACGACGACTTCAAGCCGCTGCGGCTGCAGAACGGCCTCTATCTGCAGCGCTACGCGCCGATGCTGCGCGTCGCCATTCCCTACGGCATCCTTTCTGCGCGGCAGCTGCGCATGCTCGCGCACATCGCGCGCGCCTACGACCGCGGCTACGGCCATTTCTCCACGCGCCAGAACCTGCAGTTCAACTGGCCGCGGCTCGAAGACGTGCCCGACATCCTGGAGCACCTGGCGAGCGTGCAGATGCACGCCATCCAGACCTCCGGCAACTGCATCCGCAACATCACCGCCGATCATCTGGCCGGCGTGGCGCGCGACGAGATCGTCGATTCGTTCGTCTGGTGCGAGATCCTGCGCCAGTGGTCCGCCTTGCACCCCGAGTTCGCCTTCCTGCCGCGCAAGTTCAAGATGGCGGTGAACGGCGCGCGCACCGATCGCGCGGCGACGTTCCTGCACGACATCGGGCTGCACGCGTTGCGCGCGCGCGACGGGGAGATCGGCTTTCGCGTCATCGTCGGCGGCGGCATGGGCCGCACGCCGATCGTCGGCCAGGTGATCCGCGAGTTCCTGCACTGGCCGCACTTGCTGACCTACGTCGAGGCGGTCCTGCGCGTCTACAACCGGCACGGACGGCGCGACAACCCGTACAAGGCGCGCATCAAGATCCTGGTGAAGGCGCGCGGCATCGAGGCGCTCCGCGACGAGGTCGAGGCGGAGTGGCTGCACCTGAAGGACGGCCCGTCCACGCTCACCGAGGTGGAGGTGCGCCGCGTCGCGGGCCGCTTCACGCGACCGGCCTACGAGATGCTGCAGGATATCGAGCTGCCGCAGGACGGACCCTTCGGTGCCTGGCGCAGGCGCAACGTGCACCCGCACAAGCGGGCCGGCTATGCGGCGCTCACGCTTTCCCTGAAGAAGACCGGGGTGCCCCCCGGGGACGTGACCGGAGCGCAGATGGACGCGGTCGCCGACCTGGCCGAGCGCTACAGCTTCGGCGAGCTGCGCGTCACGCACGAGCAGAACCTCGTGTTCGCCGACGTGCGCCAGGACCGGCTGGAGGCGCTGTGGCGCGAGCTGCGCGCGCTCGGCCTGGCCACGCCCAACATCGGGCTGCTCACCAACATCATCGCCTGCCCGGGCGGCGACTTCTGCTCGCTGGCGAACGCCAAGTCGATCCCGGTCGCCGAAGCCATCCAGCGGCTGTTCGACGACCTCGACTACCTGCACGACATCGGCGAGCTCGACCTCAACATCTCCGGCTGCATGAACTCCTGCGGCCACCACCATGTCGGCCACATCGGCATCCTCGGCGTCGACAAGAACGGCGAGGAGTGGTACCAGGTCACCATTGGCGGCAGCCAGTCGCCCGCCGCGCTCGGCAGGGTCATCGGCCCGTCCTTCGCGCAGCACGAGGTCCCCTGGGTGGTCGAGCGGCTGATCGAGGTCTACCTTGCCGGGCGCGACAGCGACGCCGAGCGCTTCGTCGACACGGTGCGGCGCATCGGCATCGAGCCCTTCCAGGAGCACGTCTATGCCCACGCTCATTCGCCGCGGCGCCATCGAGAGTCCGCCGTCGCCTGAGCCGGGCGCGGCGCTGCGCGTCGAGCCGCACGAGGACCCCGCCGCAGTGGCGGACCGGCTCGGCAGCGCGGCACGCGTCGAGGTGCATTTCCCGAAGTTCACCGACGGGCGGGGCTACTCGATCGCGCGCCTGCTGCGCGAGCGCTTCGGCTACCGGGGCGAGTTGCGCGCGGTGGGCGACGTGCCGCGCGACCAGCTGCATTACCTCGCGCGCTGCGGCTTCGACGCCTTCCTGCTGCGCGACGGCGAGGATGCGAAAGGCGCGCTGGCGGCGCTCGCCGGCTTCTCCGAAGCCTATCAGTCGTCGGTGGACAGGCCGCTGCCGCTGTTCCGCAGGCGGGGTGCTTCGAGCAGCGCGTGAATCGCGTCGCATAGCTCGCGCACCGACAGGCGCTTCTGCAGCACGCGCGCGACGCCGGCCTCGGCGGCGAGCGCCCGCAGCTCGTCGCTGACGTGCCCGGACACCAGGATCACCTCGAGGTCGGCGCGGATCGCGCGCAGCGCGCGCGCCAGGTCGATCCCAGTGGCGCCCGGCATGGCGTGATCGGTGACGATGGCGTCGAACGCTTGCGGCGCGGCGCGCAGGGCCCGCTCGGCTTCCTGCGGCGAGGCGAAGGACGTTGTGCGCCAGCCATGGCGCTGCAGGCCCTGCTCCATCAGAAAGCGCGTTGCGCGGTCGTCCTCGACGATGGCCACGTGCATGCCCCGGGTCCTCAGCGGGCGGCGCGCCCCTGCAGCGCGAGCGTTCCCGAGCGACCGGCGACCGCTCCATGGACGACGTCGTGCACCGGCAGCGAGCGCGCATCGCGCGTCGCCGCCAGCTCGCCCAGCGGGCAAATGACGTAGCCCTGGGCCGCCCACCCGTCGAGCAGGGCCTGCAGCGCGGGCAGGAGCTTCGCGCCCTCGAGCTCGGCGTGCGCCGTGAACACGTGCACCGGCTCGCGCCGCGCCGCCGTGCGCGCCAGAATGTCGCGCACCGCGTCCGACGGCGTGCCGCCGTCCACGCCCACCAGCTCGTCGAGCGTCGGCAGGGTGGTCGGCCACTGCGCGCAGGCGAACACCTCGCCGGCCATGCGCGGCCGGAAGGGGCCATCGCCGCGGGTGTCGGAGGCGCAGGCGAAGCCGCGCCGGTCGAGGAAGCGCAGGGCATGCACGTTGGTCTGCCAGCCGGCGGCGCCATGCAGGCGCGCTGCGCCGCCGAACACCGTCGCGAAGCGCGCGCTCGCCCGCTCGAGCTCCGCCTCGGTCCAGGACGCATCCGCGCCGGCGACGCCGTCCTGCCAGCGCACGTGGTCCCAGCAGTGGATGCCGACCTCGAATCCCGCGTCGCGCGCGGCGCGCATCTCGCCCGCGCAGCGCCGGCCGATGTCCGGGCCGGGCAGCAGAGTGCCGTACAGGAGCGTGCGCAACCCGTAGTGCTCGAGCACCGAGGTACGCGCGACCTTGCCGACGAACCCGCGCCGGAAGACTCGCCGCACCGCGCGGCCCGTATGATCGGGGCCGAGCGAGAAGAGGAACGTGGCGCCGGCACGCCGGGCGCGCAGCGCCTCCGCCAGCCGCGGCACGCCCTCGCGCGTGCCGCGAAACGTGTCGACGTCGATCTTCAGCGCGAGCTTCACTCCACCAGGCTGCGCGCGTCGGCGACGTGCTCGCGGTAGCTTTCGAGGATGCGCGTGAGCGCGTCGCGCAGGCCCACGCGCGGCGCCCAGCCGAGGTCGGCGCGCGTGCCGTCGATGTTGGGCGTGCGGTTCTGCACGTCCTGGTAGCCCGCCCCGTAGTAAGTGCCCGAGCTGGTCTCCACCAGCTTCACGCGGCCCGCGGCCTCGCGGTACTCGGCGAAGCCCGCGGCGAGCTCGAGCATCGTCTGCGCCAGCTCCTTCACCGAGCAGTTGTTCACCGGGTTGCCGATGTTGTAGATCTTGCCGTCGGCGATGCCGCCCGGGTTGTCGAGGATCTTCTGTAGCGCGTCGATGCCGTCGTCGATGAAGGTGAACGCGCGGCGCTGCGCGCCGCCGTCCACCAGCTTGATCTCCTCGCCGCGCACGATGTGGCCGAGGAACTGCGTGACCACGCGCGAGCTGCCCTCCTTGGGCGTGTTGATCGAGTCGAGGCCTGCGCCGATCCAGTTGAACGGCCGGAACAGCGTGAAGCGCAGCCCCTGCTGCTGGCCGTAGGCCCAGATGACGCGGTCCATCAATTGCTTCGCGCAGGAATAGATCCAGCGCGTCTTGTCGATCGGCCCCAGCACCAGCTCGCTCCTGTAGGGGTGGAACTCGGCGTCGCGGCTCATGCCATAGACCTCCGAGGTGGAGGGGAACACCAGCCGCTTGCCGTGCTTCACGCAGCTGCGCACGATCGGCAGGTTGGCCTCGAAATCGAGCTCGAAGACGCGCAGCGGGTCCTTGACGTAGGTCGCGGGCGTGGCGATCGCCACCAGCGGCACCACGGTGTCGCACTTGCGGATGTGGTACTCGATCCACTCCTTGTTGATGGTGATGTCGCCCTCGAAGAAGCGGAAGCGCTTCTCGCCGAGCAGCTCCTCGACGCGCTCGGTCTGCATGTCCATGCCGTAGACCTCCCAATCGGTCGTGGCCAGGATGCGGTGCGACAGGTGATGGCCGATGAAGCCGTTCACGCCGAGGATGAGGACGCGTTTCATGCGGGGGGGTCGACCTCCAGGAGGGCGAGCACTCTACCATCGCCGCAGTCGGCGAACCACGCGCCGCCCTCGCGGTAGGGCCCGGGCGGCCCGCCGCGCGCGCGCCGCGCCGGCTCCAGCCGCGTGCGCAGGACGCGCCGGCGCCGGCCGCGCTCCTCGGTGAAGGCGCCGGGGTAGGGCGGCGCGACCGCGCGCACCAGATTGTGGATCTCGGCAGCGCTCCTCGACCAGTCGATGCGCCCGTCCTCGGGCCGGCGGCCACCGTGATAGCTGCCGCGCCCGAGGTCCTGCGCGCGCAGCTGTGCGGTGCCGTCCAGCAGGCGCGGCAGGCTGCGCCGCAAGACCGCTTCCGCGGCATCCGTCACGCGGCGGAACACGTCGAGCGCCGTGTCGTCCGGGCCGATGGGCACCGCCTGCTGGTCGACGATGCGGCCGGCGTCGGGCTTGTCCACCATTTCGTGCAGCGTCGCGCCGGTCTCGGTATCGCCGAGCAGCACCGCCCAGTTCACCGGCGCGCGCCCGCGATGCCGGGGCAACAGCGAGCCGTGCATGTTGTAGGCGCCGCGCGCGGCGCGCGCGAGGATCGCCGGCGGCAGCATGCGGCGGTAGTAGAAGGAAAAGATGAAATCCGGCGCCGCGGCGCGCACCCGGCGGCCGAGCTCGTCGGCCGGCGGGTCGAGCAGCACCTCGAGCCCGCGCGCGCGCGCCAGCTGCTCTACGCTTGCGAACCAGATGCGCTCGGCGGGATCGTCGCGGTGCGTCACCACCAGGCGGACGTCGATTCGCTGGTCCAGCAGCACCTGCAGGCAGCGCGCGCCCACGTCGTGGTAGGCGAACGCCACCGCCGAGCTCAATCGCGCTTCTCCAGCACCGCGCCCACCAGGTAGCGCGGACGCCCGCGCACCTGCTCGTGGATGCGGCCGACGTATTCGCCCACCAGCCCGATGCCGAACAGGGTGAGGCCCATCAGGAAGAATTCCAGGACGTCGCGATCCCAAAGCGCCTCGTAGAACGACGACCAGGAGCCGCCCGCGAGCAGTCGCACGCTCAGGACCACCACATACAGCACGATCGAGCCGATCGCCACCAGCATGCCGAGCAAGGAAAACAGCTGCAGCGGCACGAGCGAGAAGCTGGTCACCAGGTCGAAATTCAGGCGCACCAGCCGGTAGAGCGAGTACTTGGTGGCGCCGGCGGCGCGCGGCTCGTGCGCCACCTCGATCTCCGTGGCGCGGCGCGCGTACAAGTGGGCGAGCGCCGGGATGAACGTGCTGTGCTCGTTCGAGTGCAGGATGGCGTCGACGACCGGGCGCCCGTAGGCGCGCAGCATGCAGCCCTGGTCGGTCATGCGGATGCTGGTGATGCGCTCGCGCAGCCGGTTCATCGTGCGCGAGGCGATGCGCCGGAAGGCGCTGTCCTCGCGCGTGCGCCGGTAGGTGCCGACGTAGTCGTGCCCCTCGTCCATCTTGTCGAGCAGGCGCGCGATCTCCTCCGGCGGGTTCTGCAGGTCGGCGTCCAGGGTGACCACGATCTCGCCGCGCGCGCGCTCGAAGCCCGCCACGATCGCCATGTGCTGGCCGAAGTTCGCGGCGAGGTACACCACGCGCGTCACGTCCGGCCGGCGCTCGAACTGCTCGCGCAGCAGCGACGCCGAGCGATCGCGGCTGCCGTCGTCGATGAAGATCAGCTCGTAGGGCTGGCCCAGCGCGTCGAGCGCCGGGTACAGCCGCGCGAACAGCGCCGGCAGGCCCTGCTCCTCGTCGTAGACCGGGACGACGACCGAGACGCGCGGCGCGCTCATGCGAGCGCCTGCCGGGCCGCCGCGCAGACGCGCTCGACGTCGTCGTCGTGCATCGCGGGAAAAAGAGGCAGCGTGACGATGGCGCGGCCGATGCGCTCGGCATGCGGGAACTGGCCTTCGCGCCAGCCGCGCGCCCGATACAGGGCGAACAGGTGCATCGCGGGGTAGTGTACCCCGACCGCGATGCCGAGTTCGCGCATGCGGGCGATGAAGCGGGCGCGCGACGCGTGCGGCGGCAGCACCACCTGGAACATGTGCCAGTTCGCGTTCTCGAAGTCCTCGACCGGCAGCTCGCAGCCGAGCGCGCGATCCCAGCATTGGAAATACAGGCGCGCAAGGGCGCGCCGGCGAGCGGTGAACTCGGCCAGCCGCTCGAGCTGTCCCAGGCCGATGCGCGCCGCGATGTCGGTCAGGTTCCACTTGCCGCCGAGGACGTCCACTTCCATGCCGTCCTCGCCGCTGCGCGCCACGCCCTGCAGGCGCAGCTTCTCGCAGGCCGGCGCGAGCGCCGGGTCCGGCAGCACGAGCGCGCCGCCTTCGCCGGTGGTGATGTTCTTGTTGGCATGGAAGCTGAACGCGACGAAGTCGCCGCTCGCGCCGATCGGGCGGCCGCGCCAGCGCGCGCCGAAGGACTGCGCGGCGTCCTCGACCACGCGCAGGCCGCGGCGGCGCGCGAGCTCGTCCAGCGCGTCGCGGTCCACGGGCAGGCCCGCGAGATCCACGGGGATGAGCGCGCGCGTGACGGGCGTCACCGCCGCATCCGCCAGCGCGAGGTCGATGTTGCGCGTGCGCGGATCGACGTCCACGAACACTGGGCGCGCGCCGACTTCGAGCACGACGTTGGCAGTCGCCACCCAGGAAAGCGGCGTGGTGATCACCTCGTCTCCCGCGCCGATGCCGGCGAGTCGCAGGCCCACTTCCAGCGCCGCGGTGCCCGAGCAGAAGGCGCGCACCTCGCGCCCGCCGCAGTGGCGCGAAAGCGCCGCTTCGAAGGCCTTCACCTGGGGCCCGGACGTGATCCAGCCCGAGCGCAGCACCTCTGCCACGCCCGCGATCGTCGCCTCGTCGATCGACGGTCGGGTGAAGGGCAGCAAGGCCATCAACTGCGCGCGACGAGGAACACGCCCACGACGATGAAGCCGATGCCGGCCGCGCGCAGCGCGGTGACCGATTCGCCGAACAGGTACCAGGCGGCGACAGCGTTGACCACGTAGCCGATCGAGAGCATGGGATAGGCGACGCTCACCTCGACGCGCGACAGCGCCATGATCCACACCACCAGGCTCACCACGTAGCAGGCCACGCCGGAAACGATGTGCGGCTCGAGCGCGAGGCGAAGGCCCACCGGCACGAGGTTGCCGGCGGAGAACTCGAAGTGTCCCACGGCGTTGGTGCCCGCCTTGAGCAGCAGCTGCGCCGCGGCATTGAGCAGCACGCCGGCGAGAATCAGGGCGAAGCTGAGCGCGCTCACGGCTTGCAGGCAATCAGGTAGCGCGGGCTCTCGGCCAGCACGCGCGCCTCCAGCCCGTGGGCGGCGCGGAGCGCCGCGAACTCGGCGGGCTCGAAGGCGGCGCAGGCGGCGCGCTCGCGGCGCCAGGCGGCGGCGAAGTCCTCGAGCCGGGCGATGGCCTTGTCGGGCTCCCAGCCGATCGCCGCGCCCAGCTCGTCGGTGATGCCCACCATGGTCACGGTCCTACCCAGATAGAACGGCAACGAGTGATCGTAATGGCGGACGGCGTAGAAGGGCGCATCGACGCTGAGCCCGGGCCGAGCCTGCTCGACCGCATGATACGCGGAATACTGCGGCGACAGGCTGCCGTGGCCGAGCAGCCCGAGCTGGGCAAAGGCGAGGCCGCTCGCGGCGAGCACGAGCACCGAGGCGAGCGCGCGGCCGCGCCAAGCAAGCCACGTCGCGGTGAGCGCGAGCGCGGCGAGCGCCGCGCCGGCGGCGATCAGCCAGGGCCGGTACGGCGCGGGCAGGGCGGAGACCGCGCCCGCGGCCAGCGCGGCGAGCACGCCCGCGCCGAGCAGCGCGGCGAGAGCGCCCTGCGCGACGAGCAGGCGGCGCGAGGCGCGTGCCAGGTGCGCCGCGATCAGCACCGCCAGCGCGGGGAACACCGGCAGGATGTAGGGCGGCAGCTTGGAGCCGGAGGCCGAGAAGAACAGGAAGACCACGCCGCACCAGGCGAGCAGGAAGCGCAGCGGCTTGAAGCGCGCAGGCTCCGCGCGGCGCGCCGCCTGCCAGAGCGCGGCGGGCAGCGACAACGCCCAGGGCATCGCGCCCGCGACCAGGACCGGCACGAAGTACCAAAGCGGCCCCGCGCGCCCGTGCTGCGTGCTGAGGAAGCGGTCAAGGTGCTCGTGCACGAAGAAGTAGCGCGCGAATTCGGCGTTGGCCGCGGACACCGCGATGAACCACGGCGCGGCGATGGCGAGGAACAGCGCCATGCCTGGCAGCACATGCAGGCGGCGCAGCAACGCCGCGTCGCGCTGCCAGGCGGCGTAGCCGAGGACAGCGGCCGCGGGCAGCACGATGCCGATCATGCCCTTGGACAGCAGCGCGCAGGCCATCGCCGCCCAGGCCACCAGCATCCAGCGGCGCCGATCACGCCCGGGCGTGTCGTCGAGCTGCGCAAAGACGAACGCGCACACGGCGAGCCAGAGGAACAGCGACACGCCCATGTCCAGGGTCAGCACTTGGCCGCAGAGCGCGTAGAGGACGCTGCCCGCCAGCACCGCCGCGGCGTACAGGCCGCCCGTGCCGCCCAGCAGCCGCCGGCCCGTGTAGTACGCAAGCAGCACGCCGAGGAACCCGGTCAGCGCCGTCCACAGGCGCGCGCTCCACTCGGTGACGCCGAGCGCGGCATAGGTGGCGGCCGTTGCCCAGTACTGCAGCGGCGGCTTCTCGAAGTACTTGAATCCGTTCAGGCGCGGCGTCAGCCAGTCGCCGCTCGCCACCATCTCCCGCGGGATTTCCGCGTAGCGGCCCTCGTCGGCCTTGATGATTCTGCGCTCGCCGAGCAGCCCGAACCAGGCGACGGCGAACGCCAGCGCCAGCGCGAGCAGGGCGCCGCGCCGCGGCGCGCCGGTCAACCGAGCACCAGCGCGGCGGCCACCACGCGCTCTTCGGCGACCAGGATGTTGTAGGTGCGGCAGGCCGCCTGCGTATCCATGGCCTCCAGGCCGATGCCCGCGGCGGTGAGCGCAGCGGTGATCGACGCATGCGGAAAGCGCAGCCGCGCGCCGGTGCCGAGCAGCACCACCTCGGGCCGCAGCGCGGCGAGCGACGCGAAGTGCTCCGCGGCCAGCGCCTCGAAGCGGGGGACCGGCCAGGCCAGGATGCGCTCGGCGAGCACGATCAGGCTCGCCTCGTGGCGCACGGCGTTCACCATCACGTAGCCCTCGCCGTAGCCGGTGAAGGCGTTGCGCCGCGAGGGGGCGGAGGCGTGGAGTTTCACTGCTAGAATTCTATCCACAATGCGAGAGTTCGCGAGGATCCAGCGCCTCCCGCCGTACGTCTTCAACATCACCAACGAGCTGAAGATGGCGGCCCGCCGCCGCGGCGAGGACATCATCGACCTGTCGATGGGCAACCCCGACGGGCCGACGCCCCGGCACATCGTCGACAAGCTGGTCGAGGCCGCGCAGCGCCAGGACACCCACGGCTACTCGGTGTCCAAGGGCATCCCGCGACTGAGAAAGGCGGTCTGCGACTGGTACCAGCGGCGCTACGCGGTCGAGTTCGACCCGGAGCGCGAGGCCATCGTCACCATCGGCTCGAAGGAAGGCCTCGCGCACCTGATGCTCGCCACGCTCGATCGCGGCGACACGGTGCTGGTGCCCAATCCCTCGTACCCGATCCACATCTACGGCGCGATCATCGCCGGCGCCGACATCCGCTCGGTGCGCATGACCCCGGGCGTGGACTTCATCGCCGAGGTGGAGCGCGCGATCCGCGAGCTCTTTCCCAAGCCGAAGATGCTGATCCTGGGATTCCCGTCGAACCCCACGGCCAAGTGCGTCGAGCTCGAGTTCTTCGAGCGCGTGGTGGCGCTGGCGCGCGAGCACGACATCATGGTGGTGCACGACCTCGCCTACGCCGACATCGTGTTCGACGGCTGGAAGGCGCCGTCGATCATGCAGGTGCCGGGCGCGCGCGACGTGGCGGTCGAGTTCTTCACCATGTCCAAGAGCTACAACATGGCCGGCTGGCGCATCGGCTTCATGGTCGGCAACCGGGACCTGGTGCACGCGCTGGCGCGCATCAAGAGCTACCACGACTACGGCACGTTCACGCCGATCCAGGTGGCCTCGATCGTCGCGCTCGAGGGGCCGCAGGACTGCGTGGAAGAGGTGCGCGCCACCTACCAGCGGCGGCGCGACGTGATGGTGAAGGGGCTGCACGACATCGGCTGGATGGTGGAGAACCCGAAGGCCTCGATGTACGTCTGGGCGAAGATCCCGGACTACTACGCGAAGATGGGCTCGATCGAGTTCACCCGGCACCTGCTCGAGCAGGCCAAGATCGCGGTGGCGCCGGGCGTCGGCTTCGGCGACTACGGCGACGACCACGTGAGGATCGCGCTCATCGAGAACGAGAACCGCCTGCGCCAGGCGCTGCGCGGCGTGCGCGACATGTTGAAGAAGGACGGGTTGTTGCGCGGAGCGGCGTGATGCGCGCGATTCGCGTTGGACTGCTCGGCATCGGCACGGTCGGCGGCGGCACCTGGGACGTCCTCAACCGCAACGCCGGCGAGATCCGGCGCCGCGCCGGGCGCGCCATCCGCATCGCGCGCGTGGCCGACAAGGACGTGAACAAGGCGCGGCGCCTGGTGGACGGCAAGGCGGTCCTGCACAAGGACGCCTGGGAAGTGGTGCGCGCGCCCGACATCGACATCGTCATCGAGCTGATCGGCGGCACCGGCATCGCCAGGGACCTGGTGCTCGAGGCGATCGCCCAAGGCAAGCACGTGGTGACCGCCAACAAGGCGCTGCTGGCCAAGCACGGCAACCGCATCTTCGCCGCCGCGCAGAAGAAGGACGTGATGGTGGCGTTCGAGGCCTCGGTGGGCGGCGGCATCCCGATCATCAAAGCGCTGCGCGAGGGCCTGGCGGCCAACCGCATCGAGTGGATCGCCGGCATCATCAACGGCACCTCCAACTTCATCCTCTCGGAGATGCGCGACAAGGGGCTGTCGTTCGCGCAGGTGCTGGCCGAGGCGCAGGCGCGCGGCTACGCCGAGGCCGACCCGACGTTCGACATCGAGGGCGTGGACGCCGCGCACAAGCTCACCATCCTCTCGGCGCTCGCGTTCGGCATCCCGATGCAGTTCGGCAAGGCCTACACCGAGGGCATCTCGAAGCTCACGCAGGCCGACATCGGCTATGCCGAGGAGCTCGGCTACCGCATCAAGCTGCTCGGCATCACGCGCCGCGCGCCGCGCGGCATCGAGCTGCGCGTGCACCCGACGCTCGTGCCGGCGCGGCGCCTGATCGCCAACGTCGAGGGGGTGATGAACGCGATCCTCGTCAAGGGCGACGCGGTGGGCGCGACCCTGTACTACGGCGCGGGCGCCGGCAGCCAGCCGACGGCGAGCGCGGTGGTCGCCGACCTGGTGGACGTGACGCGCCTGATCACCGCGGACCCGGAGCACCGCGTGCCGCACCTCGCCTTCCAGCCCGACCAGCTCTCGGCGACGCCGATCCTGCCGATGGGCGAGGTCGAGACCTGCTGCTACCTGCGCATGCGCGTGCTGGACAAGCCCGGCGTGCTGGCGCGCATCACGCGCATCCTCGCCGACTCGCGCATCTCGATCGACGCCATGGTGCAGAAGGAGCCCGGCGAGGGCGAGCAGCGCGTGGACATCGTCATGCTCACGCACCTCGCGCTGGAGAAGAACGTGGACAAGGCGATCGCGCGCATCGAGCGCCTGCCGACCGTGGTCGGCAAGGTGACGCGCATCCGGCTGGAGGCCCTGCTGTGACGAGGGCGCTCGCGCTGCTGCTGGCGCTCGCGCTAGCGCCCGCCTGGGCGCAGGCGCCCGCGCAGAAGAAGCCCAAGGCCGCCCCGCCGAAGGCACACAAGGCGAAGCCGGCGCACAAGGCGCATGCCAAGCCGAGCCCGGAGCAGATCCGGCAGTTCAACGACCTGCAGAAGAAGCAGGGCGCGACGCCTTAGCCGCTTGCGATACCTCAGCACCCGCGGCGGCGCCACGCCGCAGCGCTTTACCGACATCCTGCTGGAAGGCCTCGCGCCCGACGGCGGGCTGTACGTGCCCGAGCGCTATCCGCGCGCCGACCTCGCCGCCTGGCGCGCGCTCTCGTACCCGCGGCTCGCGGCCGCGGTGCTCGCGCCGTTCATGGACGACGTGCCGGGGCTCGACGCGCTGGTCGCGCGCACCTACACCCGCGCCGCGTTCGGCAGCGAAGAGATCGTGCCGCTGAAGACGCTGGAGCCGGGCCTGCACCTGCTCGGCCTTTCCCAGGGACCGACGCTCGCCTTCAAGGACCTCGCGCTGCAGCTGCTCGGCGAGCTGTTCGAGCAGGTGCTCGCTGCGCGCGGGGCGACGCTCAACATCCTCGGCGCGACCTCGGGCGACACCGGCTCGGCCGCCGAGCACGCCATGCGCGCCCGCCGGCGCATCGCGGTGTTCATGCTCTCGCCGCACGGCCGCATGAGCGCCTTCCAGGCGGCGCAGATGTACGCGCTGCGGGACGCGAACATCCACAACCTGGCGGTGCGCGGCACGTTCGACGACTGCCAGGACCTGGTCAAGCTGGTGAACGCCGACGCCGCCTTCAAGGCGCGCTGGCGCATCGGCGCGGTGAACTCCATCAACTGGGCGCGCGTCGCCGCGCAGGTGGTGTACTACTTCTGCGGTTACTTCCGCGCGACGCGAAGCGACGCCGAGCGCGTGGCCTTCGCGGTGCCCTCCGGCAATTTCGGCAACATCCTCGCCGGCTACGTCGCGCGCGAGATGGGCCTGCCGGTCGAGCGGCTGATCCTCGCCACCAACGAGAACGACGTGCTCGACGAGTACTTCCGCACCGGGTGCTACCGCGTGCGCCGCGCGGCGCGGGCGACCTCCAGCCCGTCGATGGACATCTCCAAGGCCTCCAACTTCGAGCGCTACGCCTTCGATCTCGCCGGGCGCGATGCCGCGCGCGTGCGCGCGCTGTGGGCCGAGCTGGAGGAGACGGGCGAGTTCCGCCTGCCGCCCGGGCCGGGCTTCGCCTCGGGCCTGTCCACGCACGCCGACCGGCTGGCGACCATCCGCATGGTGCATGCGAAGTACGGCGTCACCATCGACCCGCACACCGCCGACGGCGTGAAGGTGGGGCTCGCGCACCGCCCGCCCGGGGTGCCGCTGATCTGCATGGAGACCGCGCTGCCGGCCAAGTTCGCCGCCACGATCCGCGAGGCGCTCGGCCGGGAGCCGGCGCGGCCCGCCGGGTTCGAGGACCTGGAAAAGCGCCCGCAGCGGGTCGAGGTGATCGACCCGGATGCCGAAGAGGTCCGGCGCGCCATCGAGCGGTACGGCGTGGCTCAGGCGTAGCGCGGGTAGGCCGGCTCGTACATCTGCGAGCGGATGTAAGCGAGCACGTTCGCCGGCTTGCGCCGCGCGGTGAGACGGCGCGCGTAGGCCACGCCGGCCACGGCGGCCGCGATGTGCGCCGAGACGGGTCGGATGCGCGCAAGCGCCGGATACAGGCTGCCCTGCTCGAGGTCTGCTTTGGTCGTCTGGCGCGCGAGCGCGCGCGCCGCGGCGAGGAACATCTCGTCGGTGACGTGCCGGGCTCGGCTGGCAATCACGCCCAGGCCGACGCCGGGAAAGATGTAGGAGTTGTTGCCCTGGCGCGGCACGAACACGCGGCCCTCGAGCGTCACCGGGTCGAACGGGCTGCCGCAGGCAAAGAGCGCGCGGCCGCCCGACCAGCGGTACGCCTGCTCGGCGGTGCATTCCGACTTCGAGGTGGGATTCGACAGCGCGAACACGATCGGCCGCGGGTGGTGGCGCGCCATCGCCTCGACGACAGCCTGGGTGAAGGTGCCGCCGACTGCCGCCACGCCGATGATCGCGGTGGGCTTGAGTGCCTCCACCGCGGCGGCGAAGTCGGCGACGCCAGCGTGCTCGTGCGCATAAGGCCGCTTGTGACCGGCCAGATCGGCACGGCCCGCGACCACCAGGCCGCGCGAGTCGAACAGCCAGCAGCGGCGTCGCGCCTCGCTTGCGGCCAGGCCGTCCTCCGCGAGCGCGGCCACCACCAGGTCGCAGATCCCGGTCGCCGCCTCGCCCGCGCCGAGGCACAGGATGCGCTGCTCGCCGAGCGCGCCGCCCGTGACGCGCAGCGCGGACATCAGGCCGGCCAGCACCACCGACGCGGTGCCCTGGATGTCGTCGTTGAAGGTGCAGATGCGCTCGCGGTACCGTTGCAGCAGGCGGAAGGCGTTGGTGTTGGCGAAATCCTCGAACTGGATCAGCGCGCCCGGGAACACCTTCTGCACCGCCATGACGAATTCCTCGACCAGCGCATCGTAGCGCGCGCCGCGCAGGCGCTTCTGCCGCAGGCCGATGTAGAACGGGTCCTTGCGCAAGGCCTCGTTGTCCGTGCCGACGTCGAGCACCACGGGCAGGCAGCGCCGCGGATGCACCCCGGCGCAGCCGGTATAGAGGGAAAGCTTGCCCACCGGGATGCCCATGCCGTTCGCGCCCAGGTCGCCCAGGCCGAGGATGCGCTCGCCGTCGGTGACCACGATGATGCCGATGTCGCGGTGCGGCCAGTTGCCGAGCACCCTGGCGATGCGGCCGCGGTCGTTGGCGCCGATGAACAGGCCGCGCGGCCGCTGGAAGATGTTGCCGAACTCCTGGCAGGCGAGGCCGACGGTCGGCGTGTAGATGAGCGGCATGATCTCGTCGGGGTGCTCGCCGACGACGCGGAAGAACAGCGCCTCGTTGCGGTCGTGCAGCGCGTTGAGGTCGATGAACTTCTCCAGCGGGCTCGGCAGGCCGCGCAGGTGCGCGAGGCTGCGCTGCATCTGCTCCTGCTGCGTATGCACGTGCGCCGGCAGCAGCCCGCGCAGGCCGAGCCGGTCGCGCTCGCGCTGCGTGAAGGCTGTGCCCTTGTTGTAGAGCGGGTCGCGCAGCAGCGCGATGCCGCGTCGGCCGGCCGGCAGCGAGGCTTTCTTCATATCTCCTCGGGGATCATCTTGATCGCGCCGCAGGGGCATTCGGCGACGCAGATGCCGCAGCCCTTGCAATAGTCGTAGTTGAACTGGAAGCGCTTGCCCGGTCCCAGCTTGATCACGGCGTTGTCCGGGCACACGCCGTAGCAGTTGTCGCACTCGAAGCAGTTGCCGCAGGACAGGCAGCGGCGCGCCTCATACAGCGCGTTGGTCTCGTCCAGGCCGTTCACCACCTCGTCGAAGGTGGATTGCCGCCGCACGACGTCGAGCACCGGGCGCACCGTCTTCGGCGCGTCCGCGTAGTACCAGGGGTTGAGCCGCTCGAAGGTCGCCGGCTCGTGCCTGGGCGGCGGGGCGTAGCGCGCGCCGCGCAGCCAGGCGTCGATGTGGCGCGCCGCCTTCTTGCCGTGGCCGACGGCCACGGTGACCGTGCGCTCGGCGGGCACCATGTCGCCGCCGGCGAAGATCCCCGCGCTGCCGGTCATCATGTCAGGGCCGACACGCACCACGCCGTCTTTCACCTCCAGCCCCGGCACGCCGTCAATCAGGGAAAGGTCGACGTCCTGGCCGAGCGCGAGCACCACCGAGTCGGCGGCGAGCGTCTCGAACTCGCCCGTCGGCTGCGGGCTGCCGTCGGCATCGAGCACCATCTTCTCCACCGTGATCGAGGACGCGGCGGCCTGCCTGATGGTCGAGAGCCACCTGATCAGCACGCCTTCCTGCAGCGCTTCCTCGACCTCGAAGTCGTGCGCGGGCATCTTCTCGCGCGTGCGCCGGTAGACGATGATCGCTTCCTCGGCGCCGAGGCGCTTGGCGGTGCGCGCCACGTCGATCGCGGTGTTGCCCCCGCCGTACACCACCACGCGGCGACCGAGCAGCGGCTTGTCGGCGCCCTCCATCGAGCGCAGCACCGACAGCGCATCGAGGATCTTCGCCGCGCTGCCGGCGGGGATGTAGGCGCGCTTGGCGATGTGCGCGCCGACCGCGAGGAATGCGGCGTCGAACGCGCCCGCGCGCATCGTCTCGCGGATGTCCGAGACCTTGGCGTTGAGCCGCAGCTCGACGCCGAGGCCGACAATGCGCCGCACCTCGGCTTCGAGCACCTCGCGCGGCAGGCGGTACTTCGGGATGCCGAAGCGCATCATGCCGCCGGCCACCGGGCCCGCCTCGTGGATGGACACCGCGTGGCCGAGGCGGGCGAGATGGTAGGCGGCCGACAGGCCGGAGGGGCCGGCGCCGACCACCAGCACGCGCTTGCCCGATGCCGGGGCCGGCGCGGTGAGTCGCCAGCCGTGGCGGATCGCCTCGTCGCCGAGGAAGCGCTCGACCGAGTTGATGCCCACAGCGGCATCGAGGTGCGCGCGGTTGCACGAGGTCTCGCACGGGTGGTAGCAGACGCGCCCCATGACCGCGGGCAGCGGGTTGTCCTGCGTGAGCAGCCGCCAGGCCGCCTCGTAGTCCCCCGATTCGGCGTGATACAGCCAGCCCTGGATGTTCTCGCCGGCGGGGCAGGCGTGGTTGCATGGCGGCAGCCGGTCGACGTACACGGGGCGCGAGGTGCGCCAGGTGCCGGTGTGGTTGGCGAGGCTCGAGCCGGGATCGAGCGTGATGGCGAAAGGCTTGCGCATCGTTCAGCCGTCCACGAGCCCGTAGCGCCGGATGTTGCGGTCGGCGATTTCCTGGATGCGCGCGATCAGGTCGGCGCGCGGCGCCTTGCCGAACAGGTGCGCGAAGCGCTTCTGCGGCCTCAGGTACTCCTCGACCGGCAGCTGCCGGCGGATCTTCGACACCGAAACCACCTCGCCGCGCTCGGCCTCGAACACCGGGAACACCCCGGTTTCCTTCGCCAGACGCGCGATGCGGATCGTGTCGTGCGCCGCGTGCCCCCAGCCCAGCGGGCAGGGCACGAAGATGTGCAGGTAGCGCGCGCCGCGGAACTCCATCGCGCGCCGCACCTTGGCCTCCAGGTCGCGCAGCTCGGCGACGGTCGCCGTCGCCACGTACGGGATGCCGTGCGCCATGGCGATCGCCGGCAGGTCCTTGCCTTGCCCGAACACGTTGCCCGGCGGCTCGCCGACCGCCATCGTCGTCGCCGTGCGCGCTGCCGCGGGCGTGGCCGAGGAGCGCTGCACGCCGGTGTTCATGTAGGCGCCGTTGTCGTAGCACAGGTAGAGCACGTCGTCGTTGCGCTCGAACATGCCCGACAGGCAGCCGAAGCCGATGTCGGTGGTGCCGCCGTCGCCGCCCTGCGCGACGACGCGAATGTCGCTGCGGCCCTTGACGCGCATCGCGGCAGCGATGCCGGTGGCCACCGCGGCGGTGTTGCCGAACAGCGAGTGTATCCACGGCACCTGCCACGAGGTCTCCGGATAGGGAGTGGAAAACACCTCCAGGCAGCCGGTGGCATTGGCGGCGATCAGGCGCTTGCCGGTGGCTTCCATCGCGGCGTCGATCGCGTAGCGCGCGCCGAGCGCCTCGCCGCAGCCCTGGCAGGCGCGGTGCCCGGAGTTGATCGAGTTGGTGCGCCGCATGTTCGCCTGCACCGAGCGCTCCTCGGCGGCCAGCAGGCGGTTGCCGACCGTGAAGGTGCCCGTCTGGTAGAACTTGACCGGCTGAAAGCTCATCGCGCGCGCCTTGCGTCTAGATGCGCGCGGCGACCACGCCGAGGTCGCGCAGCATGCCTTCGGCGATCGGGCCCGAGCGCCGCTGCTCGCGCTCGCGCGCAAGCGCGCGCTCGACCAGCGCGCCGTCGAGGTCGAGGAAGCTGAGCGGCTCGAGCGTGCCGGCGAGCGCGGCGGCGAACACGCGCGCCAGCGACGCGCGCGTGATGGAGCGCCCGCCGAGGCCGGCGATCACCGCGTGCACCGCATCCGCGCTGCCGCCGTACGACGTGCGCACGTTGGAGGTGACGATGCCGCCCAGGCCCACCGCCAGGCTCTTCTCGATCACCACGACGCGCGTGGCGTGCGCCAGCGCCGCGCGCACCGCGGCGAGCGGCCAGGGCCGGAAGCAGGTGATGCCGAGCACGCCGATCTTCACGCCGTCGCGGCGCATCTCGTCGATCGTGTCCTTGATCGTGCCGAGCACCGAGCCCAGCGCGACGACGATCGTGTCGGCATCCTCGGTGCGGTAGCTGTGCAGCAGGCCGCCGCTGTCGCGCCCGAAGGCGCGCCGGAACTCGTCCGCCCAGCCCGGGATCAGCTCGAGCGCGCGCATCTGCTTGGCGTGCGCCAGGTAGCGCACCTCCATGAAGGCCTCGGGGCCGACCATCGCGCCGATCGACACCGGCTCGGCGGGATCGAGCACCTGCCGTGGCTCGAACGGCGGCAGCCAGGCGTCCACCTGTTCCTGCGTCGGCAGGTCCACGCGCTCGTAGGCGTGCGTGAGGATGAAGCCGTCCATGCATACCATCACCGGCAGCGACAGCTCCTCGCCGAGGCGGAACGCCTGGATGTGCAGGTCGAGGGCCTCCTGGTTGTTCTCCGCGAACAGCTGGATCCAGCCGCAGTCGCGCTGGCTCATGGCGTCGGTGTGGTCATTCCAGATGTTGATCGGCGCGCCGATCGCGCGGTTGGCGACCGTCATCACGATCGGCAACCCCAGGCCGGAGGCGTTGAATACCGCCTCGGCCATGTACAGCAGCCCCTGGCTCGCGGTGGCGGTGTAGGCGCGCGCCCCGGCGGCCGCGGCCCCGATCGCGACCGACATGGCGGCGAACTCGGACTCGACGTTGATGAACTCGCAGCGCGCGAGCGCGCCCGACTTCACCATCTCGCCCAGCCCTTCGACGATGTGCGTCTGCGGGGAGATCGGGTACGCGCAGATCACCTCCGGGCGGCACAGGGCGACGGCCTGCGCGACGGCTTGCGAGCCTTCAATCTGCTTGAGCATGGCTGGCCTCGCGCATTTCGTTGCGCACGTATTCGTAGGCGGCACGCGCGGCCGCCACGTTGCCCTCGGCAACGTCGCCCCCGAACTTCTCGCGGACTGCCGCCGCCACCGAATCGAGCGAGATGCGGCCCGACACCGCGGCGAATCCCCCCAGCAGCGCGACGTTCGGCACGGGCCTGCCCACGTGCTGCAGCGCAAGCTCGGTCGCCGGCACGGTGCACAGGCGCTCGGCGCGCAGCGTGCGCGCGAGCTCGCCCACGCCGATCGCCTCGAAGGTGCGCGAGGTGTTGATCAGCACATAGCCGTCGCGCGCCAGGCCGCCGAACACGTCAACCTGGTGCAGCAGCGTCGGGTCCTGGATGATCAGGGCGTCGGGCTCGCGCACCGGCTCGCGCAGGCGGATCTCCTTGTCGTCGATGCGGCAGAAGGCCACTACCGGCGCGCCGGTGCGCTCGGAGCCGAAGCTGGGAAAGGCCTGCGCGTGCCGGCCCTCGAGGAACGCGGCGATGGAGAGCATCTCCGCCGCCGTCACGACACCCTGTCCGCCGCGGCCGTGGATGCGCACCTGGAACATGGGGGGATTCTGGCGAAACCGGCGGGACGTCCGTTGACATGCATCAAATCGGCGCGTGCGCAGGCCGCAGGAGGGGGATTCGGCTATATTGCGGCGCACAGACGATGAGCGAGGAAAAGAACGTCCTCGGCGGCGCGCTGATGGCCTGCAGCTACGCGCCGCTCACCGGGTACTTCCGCGACGGCAGCTGCGCCACGCACGGCGAGCAGGGCGTGGCGCACCTGGTGTGCGTCCGCGCGACGCGCGAATTCCTCGAGTTCAGCGCGGCGCGCGGCAACGATCTCGTCACGCCGCGCCCCGAGTTGCGCTTCCGCGGCCTGGCGCCCGGGGACCGCTGGTGCCTGCACGTGCTGCGCTGGGTGGAGGCTTGGCGCGCTGGCGCCGCGCCGCAGGTGGTGCTCGAGGCGACGCACGAGGGCGTGCTGGATTACGTGCCGCTCGCCGCGCTCAAGGAGCGCGCGCTCGACCTGAACTAGGCGCGCCCGCCGGCGAGCGCAGCGAGGCCGGCGCGATCCAGGATCGCAATCTGCGGGCCCGCGACTTCCACCAGGCCGCGCGACGTGAGCTCGCGCAGCAGGCGCGACATGGTCTCCTTCTTGACGCCCAGGCGCGCCGCGATGGTCGATTTCGTGGCCGGCAGGCGCACCACCCAGGCGCCGTTGCCGTCGGCCTGCGCCGCGCGCGAGTCCAGGTAGCAGGCGAGGCGCTGCAGGCTGCTGTGCTGCGCGCTCGCCTCGAGCTCGCCCACCAGCAGCAGCACGCGCTCGGCAAGCGTGCGCGCCAGCGCGACGGCGAAGCCGGCATTGCGCCCCATGAGCTGCCGCACGGGCAGCGAGGGAATCGTCGCCACCACGCAGTTCGACAATGCGACGAGGTCGACCGGGCAATCGCGCTCGAGCAGCACGGCGGCAAACCCGAAGGAATCGCCCGCTTCGAGGAGGCGCGCGATCCTCTCCTCGCCGTTGTTGCTCCGCAGCGTCAGTTTTGCCGAGCCTTCGACGAGCGCGACCACTCCGGGCAGGGGCTCTCCGCGCGCGGCGATCGTCGCGCCACGGCGATACACGCGCAACTGCGAATAGCCCGCAAGTTCATCGACTTCGGGGCGCGCCAGCTGATCGAATGCCGGCAGCCGCGTGATCAGGGCCTCGAGGATCCTGCGGTCCCTGAAGGGGCGAATGGCAGTCGGGGCGCTCCGGATGCCTTGTTGCATTGCATCATGCTGACACTGTGACGGTGGAGGATGTTGACGCATGTCAACCGGGACCCCAGAATCGGGCGCGCGTTTGATCCAGGTCAAACGCGCGCCGGCGCGTTCGAAGAATCGCGCGGGGCGCACCTTGCCATGACCCCGCGCGCCGGGGTAGCGTTCGGCAACAAGAGCAAGACCACAGAGGAGGCCGTACCGATGAAGCGCTCCGTTTCCGTCTGGTCGATGGCAGGCGTCCTGGTTGCGGGCATCTGGTCAGCGCAGGCGCTGGCGGCCCCGGACGTCGCGAAGGCCGAGTCGCTGATGAAGAAGAGCGGCTGCAACAAGTGCCATGCGCTGTCGGCCAAGAAGGAAGGCCCGCCCTACAAGGAGACCGCCGCCAAGTACAAGGGCAAGGCGGACGCCGAGCAGAAGCTCTTCACGCACCTCACGACCAATCCGAAGGTCAAGGTCGAGGGCAAGGAAGAGTTGCACGATTCGCTGAAGACCAAGAACGACGCGGACGTCAAGAACGTCGTCGAGTACATCCTGACGCGCTGACCAGGACATGCTCGGGCGCTTCTGGGGCTACCTCACCACCAAGTGCCAGACGTGCTCGCGCATCCGGCTGGGCATCGGCGTCGCGGTGGTGGCGGTGCTGGTGGCGGGCGTGCTGATGGCGGCCGGCGCCGCGGGCCTCGCCTGGACCAACACCGAGGGCTTCTGCATCGGCTGCCACGAGATGCGCGACAACGTGTACGCCGAGTTCAAGGACACGATCCACGACAAGAACCGCTCGGGCGTGCGCGCCGTGTGCTCCGATTGCCACGTGCCGCGCGAGCCGGTGGCGATGCTCAAGCGCAAGATGGCCGCGACCTTCGAGATCTGGGGAAAGATCACCGGCGTGATCGACACCAAGGAGAAGTTCGAGAAGATGCGCCACACGATGGCGGTGCGCGAGTGGACGCGCATGAAGAAGAACAACTCGCAGGAGTGCCGCAACTGCCATCACTTCGAGGCGATGGATCCGGACAAGCAGACAGAGAAGGCCAAGGCGCGGCACGAGAAGGCGCGCGCCGAGGGCGTCACGTGCATCGACTGCCATTTCGGCATCGCGCACAACGAGCCCGACGGGCCGGGGCCGCAGGAACTGAAGCTGGCGAAGTAAACGGAGAGGGGAGTCGCACGATGAAAAGATCGATCCTGGCGTACGCAGTGGTGCTGGTCGGATTGATGATTGCGCTCCCTGCGCAGGCGCAGGCGCCGCGCACCGACAAGGTGCTGAAGGGCGACGCGGCGTGCACGCGCTGCCACGACGAGACCGAGGAGTATCCGGTGCTCGCCATCGGCAAGACCAAGCACGGCACCGTCGCCGACGGGCGCACGCCCACCTGCACGAACTGCCACGGCGAGAGCGATACGCACGCCAACAAGCCGGCGGATGCCAAGGAGCGGCCGAAGCCGGAGCGCATGTTCGGCAAGGCCTCGACGACGCCGATCGAGGCGCGCACCGGCGCCTGCCTTACCTGCCACCAGGGCGGCAAGCGCATTCACTGGCAGCGCAGCGAGCACGCGGCCGCCGATGTGACCTGCGCTTCCTGCCACCAGGTCCATGCGGCGCACGACGCGGCGCGCGACAAGGTAACGCAGACCGAGGTGTGCTTCACCTGCCACAAGGAGCAGCGCGCGCAGCTGCGCTGGCCGTCGCGCCACCCGATCGCCGAAGGCAAGGTGGCCTGCTCCGATTGCCACAACCCGCACGGCTCGGCCGGCCCGAAGAACCTGGTGCGCGACACGGTGAACGACACCTGCTTCGCCTGCCACATGGAGAAGCGCGGCCCGTTCGTGCGCTCGCACGAGCCGGTGGCGGAGGACTGCACCATCTGCCACAACCCGCACGGCAGCAGCACGCCGAGCCTGCTCAAGGTGCGCGCGCCGTTCCTGTGCCAGTCGTGCCACCAGCCTTCGTCGCACCACGCGACCGTGCCCGCGGACAACGCGGTCGGGGGCGCCAATCCGAGCACCGCGCAGGCCGTCATCATGGCGCGCGGGTGCCTGAACTGCCACACGCAGATCCACGGCAGCAACAACGCGGCCGACGGCAGCGGCCGCGGGTTCCGTCGCTGAATGGGGGACAAGATGAAACCGTGCCTTGCAAAGTCCTATCCGCTCTCCGCCCTCGCGGCCGCGCTGTGCTGCGCGTTCGGGCCCGCCCTCGCGCAGGATGCCGAGGACATCGCGAGCCTGACCAAGCCCTCGAGCAATCTCGAGATCGGCATCGGCTACGTATCCGACGACAACCAGCGCTTCGGCCAGTACACCGGCCTCACCGACAAGGGCGGCTACGGTCTCCTTGACATCGACATCAACCGCCGCGACGCGCTGACTGGCACCTGGATGCGGCTCACGGGCCGCAACCTCGGCTTCGAGAACCGCGAGATCCGCTTCGAGCACGAGCGCCAGGGCGACTGGGGCTATTTCCTCGAGTTCAGCCAGACGCCGCGCTTCGATCCGTTCACGGTGACCACGCAGCTGACGGGCATCGGCACCACAGCGCAGGCCATCACCGGCAGCGCGACGCCGCGCGAATACCACCTCAAGACCGAGCGCGATGCGGTCACCGTGGGATTCGACAAGATGATTGCCAAGGGATTCGGGCTGCAGGTGAGCTTGCGCAACGAGGAAAAGACGGGTGAGCGCCTGTGGGGCCAGGGCACCTTCGGCACCTGGCGCTTCCTGACCGACCCGATCGACCAGACCAGCCGGCAACTGGAGGCGAAGCTAAACTACTCTACCGATGCCCTGCAGCTCTCCGGGGGCTACTATGGCACGACGTTCGAGAACAAGAACAACCGTCTCGACGTCACCGGCCCGGCCTTGTTCGCGGGCTCGAACGAGATCGCGCTGCCGCCGGACAACGAGTCGCACCAGTTCTACCTCGCGGGCGGCTACAACTTCAGCAGGGACACGCGCGCCAACTTCAAGCTGTCCTACGGGCGCATCACGCAGAACGAGCTGTTCCCGAACACGCCTGTGGCCGGGGCGCCGACGAGCCTCGACGGCCGCATCGACACGACGCTCCTCCAGGGCGGGCTGACGACGCGCGTGACGCCCAAGCTCTCGCTGCGCGCCGACCTGCGCTATGAGGATCGCGACGACAAGACGCCGATTTTCCGCTACTTCCCGAGCCAGAACACGGCGACCTCCACCAACGACGGCACGAACGAGGCGCGCGACATCCAGACCACTTCGGGCAAGATCGAAGCCAAGTACCGGCTGCCGAACAACTTCAACCTGACCGGCGGGCTCGACTACGTCGAGAAGAAGCGCAACAGCCCGCCCGTGCGCTCCGTCGACTTCCGCGAGACGACCGACGAGACCGCGGTGCGCGCCGAGCTGCGCCGCACGATCTCGGAGACACTGAGCGGCGCGGTATCTGCCATCGTCAGCCAGCGCCGGGGCTCGGACTGGCTGCCCAACTTGAACAACGGGGGCACGGCCACCACGGGCGACCTGATCGCGCCGCTCCACCTCATTGATCGCGACCGCAACACGATGCGCTTGACGATGAACTGGATGCCGACGGAGCCGCTGTCGGTGGGTTTCCGCCTCGACTATTCGGACGACGACTACAAGGGACGCAACCTCGTGCCCAACGACCTCGGGCCGCGTGAAGGCACTGCGCAGTTCCTGTCGCTGGACGCGGCCTATCGGTTCAGCGACACGGTACAGGGCACCGCCTGGGGCTCGCGCGGGGAGAACACTTTCAAGAACGCGCTGTGCCAGTCGGCGGCCGTGCCTAACGCCAACACCTGCACTGCGAGCAACGCCAGCCCGGTCTGGGGCGCCGACCTGAAGAACATCAGCGATGCGTTCGGGCTTGGCCTCGTCGCGAAGATCACGGCGAAGATCGACCTCACGGCGGACCTGGCCTACAGCAAGGTCAAGGACGAGATGGGCCTGCAGTCCATCGATCCGGCCAACTCCACCGCCGTCACCGTGCTGCCCGACACCAGCACCAAGATCACGACGCTCAAGCTCTCGGCGAAGTACGCGCTGCAGCGCAATTCCGCGGTCCGGCTGATCTATGTCTACGACCGGTACGAGACCGACGACTGGACCTGGGCGAACTGGAACTACTCGCCGGCCGACGGCGGCACGACGGTACGGCAGGACCCGGACCAGAAGGTCAACTTCCTGGGCGTGTCCTACTACTACAGCTTCTAGCGCAGGCCCGGTCCGTTGCAGTCGCGCGGCGCATGCCGCAGGCGCGCGCCGCGCCTGCATTTCCTTTCTGCAACAATAGCGGGTGCTCGAAGCTTCCGACCTGCACTGCCGGCGCGGCACGCGCACCCTGTACAGCGGGCTGTCCTTCGCGCTCGGCGCGGGCGAGCTGCTGCGCGTCGCGGGCGAGAACGGCAGCGGCAAGACCACGCTGCTCAAGATCCTCTGCGGGCTGCTCGACCCCGACGCGGGCGAGGTGCGCTGGCGCGGCGAGCCGATCCGGCGCCTGCGCGAGGAGTTCCACCGGCAGCTCGTGTTCCTCGGCCATGCGCCCGCCGTCAAGGACGAACTCACTGCGGCGGAGAACCTCGCCATCGCCTGCACGCTCGCCGGCCGGCCCGCGTCGATGCAGGACGTGCGCGAGGCGCTGGCGCGCTACGGCCTGCGCGAAGATTCCGCGCCGGTGCGGCGCCTGTCGCAGGGCCAGCGGCGCCGGGCGGCCCTTGCGCGCCTGATGCTGAGCGCCGATGCGCCGCTCTGGCTGCTCGACGAGCCGTTCGCCGCGCTCGACGCGGCTGCCGCGCGGCTCACCGAGGAGCTGATCGCGCGCCACGTGGCCGTGGGCGGCGCGGTGGCCTACACCACGCACCAGGAAGCGAACATCGACGCTGCCTCGCAGCGCGTGCTCGAGCTGGCATGATTGCGGCGGCGCGCACCATCCTCGCGCGCGACCTGCGCATCGTGCTGCGCCGGCCGGGCGACGCGGCCACGGCGCTGCTTTTCTTCGTCATCGTGGCGAGCCTGTTTCCGCTCGGCGTGGGCGCCGAGCCGAACCTGCTGCGCGCGGTGGCGCCGGGCGTCATCTGGGTGGCGGCGCTGCTCGCCTCGATGCTGTCGCTCGCGCGCCTGTTCGCCGCCGACCACGCCGACGGGACCCTGGAGCAGCTGCTGCTTGGCTCCGCGCCGCTCGGCGTCGTGTCCGCCGCCAAGGTGCTCGCCCACTGGCTGGTTTCCGGCCTGCCGCTGGTGGCCATCGCGCCGCTGATCGCCTTGCAGTACGATCTCGCGCCCGAGCTGTACGGCACGCTTGCCTTATCATTGCTGCTGGGCACGCCGGTGCTCGGCTTCATCGGCGCGATCGGCGCGGCGCTGACGCTGGGCTTGCGCGGCGCGGGCGTGCTGCTCGCGCTGCTGGTGCTGCCGCTGTACGTGCCGGTGCTGATCCTCGGCGCGGGCAGCGTCGAGATGGTATCCGCGGGCCTGGCGCCGGACGGCCAGCTGCTGCTGCTCGCGGCGCTGCTGGTGGTTTCTGCGGCCTTCGCCCCCTGGGCGATCGCCGCGGCCTTACGGATTTCTACGGAATGAGCACAGCCATCCGCTGGTTCTGGTTCGCCTCCCCGCAGACGTTCTATCCGCTCGCGGGCGCGATCGCGCGCGTGAGCGCGGTGGGCGCCGCGTTGCTCGTGGCCGCCGGGCTGTACGTCGGCTTCTTCGTCGCGCCGACGGACGCGCAGCAGGGAGAGGTCTACCGCGTGATCTTCATTCACGTGCCCGCCGCCTGGATGTCCATGTTCCTATACGTGGTGATGGCGTTCTGGGCGGCCATCGGCCTCGCGTTCAACACGCGCCTGTCGGCCATGATGGCGAGCGCCATCGCGCCCACCGGGGCGCTGTTCACCTTCGTCGCGCTGTGGACCGGCGCGCTGTGGGGGCGGCCGACCTGGGGCACCTACTGGGTGTGGGACGCGCGGCTCACCTCGGAACTTATCCTGCTGTTCCTGTATCTAGGGTTCATGGCGCTGCAGGCGGCGATCGACGACGCGCGCCGCGCCGACCGGGCGGGCGCGGTGCTGGCGATCGTCGGCGTGGTCAACGTGCCGATCATCTACTATTCGGTGCAATGGTGGAACACGCTGCACCAGGGGGCCTCCGTCAGCCTGACGCGCGCGCCGAGCATGGCGAGCACCATGCTCGCCGGCATGCTGCTGATGGCGCTGGCGTTCTGGCTGTACAGCATCGCCGCGACGCTCGCGCGCGTGCGTTGCATCATCCGGGAGCGTGCATGAGCTGGGGAAGCTGGGGCGAGTTCTGGGCGATGGGCGGCAAGGGCTTCTTCGTGTGGGGCTCGTACGCCGTGACCTTCGCCTGCCTGGCGCTCGAGGTCTATTTCCTGCGGAGACGATCCCGTGAAGCCAAGACATAAGCGCCTGGCGGCGATCGCCGTGGGCCTGGCCGCGCTCGGCGCGGCCGCCGCGCTGGTGCTGTCCGCGATGCGGGAGAACCTGGTGTTCTTCTTCACGCCCTCGCAGGTGGCGGCCAGCGAGGCGCCGCAGGGCCGCACCTTCCGCATCGGCGGCATGGTGGAGAAGGGCAGCGTGCAGCGCTCCGGCGTCGAGGTGCGCTTCCTGGTCACCGACACCGCGAAGGCAATCCCCGTGGTCTACAGCGGCGCGCTGCCCGACCTGTTCCGCGAGGGCAAGGGCGTGGTGGCGCAAGGGCAGCTCGGGCCGGACGGCGTGTTCCGCGCGCGCGAGGTGCTCGCCAAGCACGACGAGAACTACATGCCGCCCGAGGCGGCCGAAGCCGTGAAGCGCGCGCACGAGACAGCCGAGCGCGCGGCGAAGACGCTCAAATGATCCCCGAGCTCGGGCAACTCGCGCTGTCGCTCGCGCTCGTGGTGGCGCTCGTGCAGGGCATCCTGCCGCTCGCCGGCGCCGAGCGCGGCGACGCGGCCTGGATGGGCGTCGCGCGCCCCGCGGCGCACGTGCAGGCGCTGCTGGTCGCCTTCGCCTTCGGCTGCCTGGTGCATTCGTTCGTCGTCAACGATTTCAGCGTGCTGTACGTGGCGCAGAACTCCAATTCGGCGCTGCCGCTGCAGTACCGCATCGCCGGCGCCTGGGGCGGGCACGAGGGCTCGCTGCTGCTCTGGGTCCTGATGCTCGGCCTGTGGATGTCGGCCGTGGCGCTGTTCAGCGCGCACCTGCCCGAGTCGATGACGGCGCGCGTGCTGGGCGTGCTCGGCCTGGTGAGCGCGGGCTTTCTCGCCTTCATGCTGTTCACCTCCAACCCCTTCGAGCGCCTCTTCCCGGTGCCCGCCGACGGCCGCGACCTGAACCCGTTGCTGCAGGACCCCGGCATGGTCATCCACCCGCCGATGCTCTACATGGGCTACGTGGGCTTCTCGGTGGCCTACGCGTTCTCGGTGGCGGCGCTGCTCTCGGGCAGGCTGGACGCCGCGTGGGCGCGCTGGTCGCGGCCCTGGACGACGGTCGCCTGGGTGTTCCTCACGCTCGGCATCGCGCTCGGCAGCGCCTGGGCGTACTACGAGCTCGGCTGGGGCGGCTGGTGGTTCTGGGACCCGGTGGAGAACGCCTCCTTCATGCCCTGGCTGGTGGGCACAGCGCTCATCCACTCGCTCGCCGTCACCGAAAAGCGCGGCGCGTTCCGCAGCTGGACCGTGCTGCTCGCCATCGTCGCCTTCGGCCTGTCGCTGCTCGGCACGTTCCTGGTGCGCTCGGGCGTGCTCACCTCGGTGCACGCCTTCGCCGTCGACCCGAAGCGCGGCGTGTTCATCCTCGCGCTCTTCGTCCTGACGATCGGCGGCGCGCTCGCGCTGTACGCCTGGCGCACCGCGCGCATCGGCCTGGGCGGCTCGTTCGCGCCGCTGTCGCGCGAGTCGCTGCTGCTCGCCAACAACGTGCTGCTCGCCGCGGCGGCCGGCTCGGTGATGCTCGGCACGCTCTACCCGCTGGTGCTCGACGCGGTGGGCGGCGGCAAGATCTCGGTCGGGCCGCCGTACTTCGAGGCGACGTTCGCGCCGCTCATGGCGCCGGCGCTCTTCCTCATGGGCGTGGGGCCGCTCGCGCGCTGGAAGCGGGCGAGCCTGCCCGAGCTCGCGGTGCTGCTGCGCTGGGCGCTCGCCGCCAGCCTCGCCGTCGGGCTGCTGCTGCCCTTCGCCATGGGCGAGTGGCACGCGCTCGTCGGCGCGAGCCTCGCGCTCGCGCTGTGGATCGTCGCCACCGCGCTCCTCAGCCTCCGGAAGGGCCTGCGGCAGACGCGCGCGCACTACGGCATGGTGCTGGCGCACGTCGGCGTGGCGGTGTTTGTCGTCGGGGTGGCGCTGGTGAAAGGCTACGACGCCGAGCGCGACGCGAACATGAAGCCCGGCGACACGATGGAGGTCGGCGGCTACGCCTTCAGGCTGGACGCCGTGCGCCCGGTGGACGGCCCCAACTACCGCGCGGCGCAGGCGACGGTCAGCGTGACGCGCGAGGGCCGGCCGGTGACCGTGATGCGCCCGGAGCGGCGCGTGTACACGGTGCAGGAGCAGACCATGACCGAGGCGGCGATCAGCGTCGGCCTGACGCGCGACCTGTACGTCTCGCTCGGCGACCCGCTCGAGGGCGGGGCGTGGCTCGTCAAGGCGCAGGTGAAGCCCTTCATCGACTGGATCTGGGGCGGGTGCCTGCTGATGGCGATCGGCGGCCTGCTCGCGGCGAGCGACCGCCGCTACCGCGTCACGGTGCCCGCGCGCCGCGAAACGGCCGAGGCCGCGGCATGAGCCGGGTTTGGGTCGTGGGCGTGTTCGCCGCCCTCGTGGTGCTGCTCGCCGTAGGGCTGACGCTCAATCCGCGCGAGGTGCCTTCGCCGCTCATCGGCAAGCCCGCCCCGGCGTTCGAGCTGCCGCTGCTCGAAGCGCCGGAGAAGCGCTTCGCGCAGAGGGACATGCTGGGCGAGGTCTGGATCCTCAACGTGTGGGCCTCGTGGTGCCCGCCGTGCCTCATCGAGCATCCGGTGATCACCGCCCTGGCCAAGGACGGGCTCGCGCCGGTCATCGGCCTCAACTACAAGGACGAGCGCCAGAACGCGCTGCCGTGGCTGAAGCGCAACGGCAACCCCTACCGGCTGGTGGCGCAGGATCTGGACGGGCGCATCGGCATCGACTACGGCGTGTACGGCGTTCCCGAGACCTACGTGATCGACCGCCAGGGCATCATCCGCTACAAGCACATCGGGCCGCTCACGCCCGAGGCGGCGCAAAAGCGCGTCACGCCGCTGCTGCGGGAGCTCAAGCGTGCGGGCTAGTCTTGTCGCGCTCGCCTTCGCCGCCGCGGCCGCCATGGCGCAGGGCGGCGATGCCGAGCTCGACAAGCGCGCCACCGCCCTCGAGCACGAGCTGCGCTGCCTCGTCTGCCAGAACCAGACGATCGCCGAGTCGAACGCGCCGCTCGCCGTGGACCTGCGCCAGCAGATCCGCGAGCAGATGGCAAAGGGCGCGAGCGACCAGGACGTGATCGACTACATGGTGGCGCGCTACGGCGATTTCGTGCTCTACCGGCCGCCCTTCAAGGCGACGACCGTCGCGCTGTGGGTGGGGCCGTTCGTGCTGCTCGCGCTCGGCGCGCTGCTCGCCTGGCGGCGGGTGGCGCGGCGGCGCGCGCCGCAGGTCGAGCTGTCCGCGGCCGAACGCGAGCGCGCGCACAAGCTGCTGCAATGACGATCCTGTTCTGGGCGATCGGCGGCGCGCTGGCGGCGCTCGCGCTGTGGGCAATCCTGCGCCCGCTGGATGCGCGCCGCGCGGGCGCGGCGGTGTCGCGGCGCGCGGCCAACCTCGCCATCTACCGCGACCAGCGGCGCGAGCTCGAGGCCGATCTCGCCGCCGGCAAGATCGAGCGCGCCGACTACGAGCGCGCGCTGGCCGAGCTGGAGGCGCGCGCGCTGGAAGACGCCGATGCCCCGGACGAAGCGGCGGCGCGGCGCGGCCGCCGGCGCCTGGAGGCGATCGCGCTCGGCGCCGGCACGCCGCTCGTCGCGTTGGCGATCTATTTCGCCGTCGGCAGCCCGGGCGCGCTCACGCCGCAGCCGCACGGCGCCGGCGAGGTCACCGCGGCGCAGATCGAGGCGATGGTGGAGGGCCTGGCGGCGCGCCTGCGCGAGAATCCCGACGACGCGGAGGGATGGAAGATGCTCGGCCGGTCCTATGCGGCGCTCGGGCGCTTCGACGCGGCGGTCGACGCCTATGCGAAGGCGGCGCTGCGCGCGCCGCGCGACGCGCAGCTACTGACCGATTTCGCCGACGCGCTCGCCATGGCGCGCGGCAGGAGCCTGCAGGGCGAGCCCGAGAACTTGGTGCGCCGCGCGCTGGAGATCGACCCGCGCAACCTCAAGGCGCTGGCGCTCGCCGGCACGGCGGAGTTCGACCGCGGCGACTTCGCGGCCGCCGCGGCCACCTGGGAGCGCATGCTGACCCACGTGCCGCCCGAGTCCGAGGACGCGCGCGCCATCCGCGAGAACGTCGCCGAGGCGCGCCGGCGCGCGGGCGGCGCCACGCCGCCGACGCTCGCTGCGGCACCTGCAGCGGGCCTGCGCGGCACGGTGCGCCTGTCGCCCGGGCTGCGCGACCAGGTCGCGCCCGGGGACACGGTCTTCATCTACGCGCGCGCGGAAAAAGGTCCGGCCATGCCGCTCGCCATCCTGCGGCGCAGCGCGCAGGAGCTGCCGATTGCCTACGCGCTGGACGATTCCATGGCCATGGCGCCCGGCATGGGCCTCTCGTCGCAGCCGCGCGTGGTGATCACCGCGCGCATCTCGCGCTCGGGCAACGCGCGGCCGCAGCCCGGCGACCTGCAGGGCGCGAGCGCGCCGGTGGCGAACGACGCCACGGGCGTCGACGTGCTGATTGACTCGGTGGTGAAGTAGCGGCGCGCCGGCCGGCTAGTACCGGTACACGAGGCCGAGCGACGTGGCTTCGACCTCGTAGCCCGATCCCTCGAACAGCTTGGCCCATTCGAAGTTGATCGCCAGGTTCCTGGAGATGGCCAGGTCGGCGCCGAAGCCGAACGAGACGTCGGTGTCCGAGCCGCTGCCGCCGCCTGGCCGCGAGGTCGAGACCTTGCCCGCGGTGAGGCCGATCAGGCCGTAGATCGAGAAGATGTCCGCGAGCGGCAGGATCCCCCTGGCGTAGACGCCGAAGAAGTGGTCCACGTCGACGCCGGTGTCGTCGTCGATCCCGAGGCCGAGCCGTCCCTCGGCGGCGAAGTAGCGGTTGAACTCGCTGCCGAAGCGCCCCGACAGCATCGTGGGGTTGGCCGAGGGGCCGCCGCTCGCCGAATAGTCTGCCCAGACGATGTTGCCGCCGAAGTACGTCCGTTGCTGCTGCGCCATGGCCGCGCCAGCGAACGCTGACGCCGTCACCATCAGGACCGCCACCGCAATCGTCTTCATGATGTTCTCCGGGGAAGTGGAGGGAATTCGGCGCGATCGAACATATCACCGCGATGCCGGGGTTACCAATCGGCGTTGATGCGCAGCCTGTCGCCGACGAGCGACACGCGGTGCCAGGCGACGATCGGCGAGCCCCACACCTCGAAGCGCCTGAGCCCGGGCAGCGGTGAATCGTCGCGATAGACGTGCGTGTCGCCGTGCACCAGCACCAGGCGTCCGGCGAACCAGGCGGCATGCGTCGCCAGCACCGCGCGCAGCCGCGCGTACGCGTCGCGCGTGCCCACCCGCTCGAAGCGCGGATCGGCATGCAGGAACAGGAAGATCTTCGCTGCGCCCCGCGACTCGGCGAGCGACAGGCTCTCGTCGAGCCATTCGAGCGTCGCCGCCATGCGCGCGTCCGCCAGCCCGGGCTTGCCGCCGCCGGGGACGTTCAGGCCGATGAACGAAAGCCCGCCCGAGCGCCAGCGCACGTTCTCGCAGTGTCCCGGCTGGCGCTCGAGCGCCAGCCCGGCGGGCCGGGTGCAGAAGCGCTCGCGCCAGTGCGCGAGGCGCGCGCCGGCGTCCATGCCGTGCACGGCGCAATCGGCCCATTCGTTGTCCCCGGGCAGCAGCACGACCGGGTGGCGGATCTGCTCGAACTGCCGGCGCCGCGCGTCCAGCCACGCGTCGCTGCAGCCCTGCGCCTTCGCGCTCGAGCCGAGGTCGCCCACGTGCACGACGAAGGCGAGGTCGGCGGCGTTCATGCGCCCGATCAGCGTGTCGAGCTTCCCGGCTTCGGCGGCCGAGTACGGCACGTCGCCCAGCACGCCGAAGGCGAAGTGCCCGGCCGGCAGCGGCGCGAGCGGCGCGCAGCCGGCGAGCAGGGCGAGCAGCGCGAGCCTAAATGCCGTAGGCCTTCCTGAGCAGCGTGAGCGGGTGCGCTTTCTCGGCCTTGCCGGCGGACTCGGCCATGCCCTGCAGGATGTGGCGCGCGGCGATCGGGCAGTCGGAGCTCACGTAGTCGGGCCCCGGCTCGGCCATCTGCCGGAACACGGGCCGGCCGATCTTCATCGAGTTGTCGAAGTACTCGCGCTTCACGCCCCAGGTGCCGTCGTGGCCCGCGCAGCGCTCGACCGTCGTCACCTTGGTGCCCGGCACCATCTCGAGCGCCTCGCGCGTCTTCTGCCCCATGTTCTGCACGCGCGAGTGGCAGGGGATGTGGTACGAGACCTTGCCGAGCCCGTTCTTGAAGTCGGTCTTCAGCAGCCCCTCCTTGGCGCGCAGCACGAAGTACTCGAACGGATCGAACATCGCGTCCTGCACGAGCTTCACGTCCGCGTCCCCGGGGAACATGAGCGGCAGCTCCTGCTTGAACATGAGGGCGCAGGAGGGCACCGGCGCGAGGATCGCGTAGCCCTCGCGCGCAAGCTTCGCCAGCGCGGGGATGTTCTTTTCCTTCAGCACCGCGACCGCTTCGAGGTCGCCCAGCTCAAGCTTGGGCATGCCGCAGCAGGCTTCCTTCTCGGCCAGCACGTAGGGAATCTCGTTGTGCTCGAGCAGCGCGAGCAGGTCGTGCCCCAGGCCGGGCTCGTTGTAGTTGACGTAGCAGGTGGAGAAGATCGCCGCCTTGCCCGGCGTCGTCTTGCCGTCCTTCACGGCGTGCGGCTTGCTCGCCGCGGCGCCCGAGCGAAACTTGCGGCCGGCGTAGGGAGGCAGCTCGCGGTCCTTGTGCACGCCAAGCGTCTTCTCCATCAGGCCGCGCGCAAGCGGCATGCTGTTGACGGCGTTGACAGTCTGCGCCACCACCGGGATCGCGGCCAGCTTGCCCATCGCGTCGGTCGCGGACAGCAGCCGGTCGCGCAGGCCCGCGCCGTGGCGCCGGAACTTCACCGCCTTCGCGCGCAGCATCAGGTGCGGGAAGTCGAGGTTCCAGGGGTGCGGCGGCACGTACGGGCACTTGGTCATGTAGCACATGTCGCACAGATAGCACTGGTCGACCACCTTCCAGTAGTCGCCCTTCTCGACGCCGTCCACCTCCATGGTCTTGGAGTTGTCCACGAGGTCGAACAGCGTCGGGAACGAGGTGCACAGGTTCACGCAGCGCCGGCAGCCGTGGCAGATGTCGAACACGCGCTCGAGCTCCTTGTCGAGCTTCGCTTCGTCGTAGAACTCGGGGCTCTTCCAGTCGAGCGGGTGGCGGGTGGGGGCTTCCAGGCTCCCTTCGCGGACGGTCATCGCGCCTCCATCTGAGTGCAGGCGCAAAGGATACGTCCCCGCCCCCGCCCGGGCCAATCGAAATGGCCGATGCGTGCGATTGCGCGGCTCAATGGCGCAGCGCTTGATCCAGATCAAGCGCCTCCGCCTGGCGCGGTGTCTGATCGGGCTGATGATCGATCCGATCGCCGCCTGGCACGCTGACCACGCGCGTTTCGCGCGACTGCTGGACGACCTCGAGGCCGAGGTGCTGCGCTTTCACGAAGGCGGCTCGCCCGACTACGAGCGCATGCGCGACATCGTGCTGTGGCTGCGGCACTACGCCGACGGCGTGCACCATCCGCGCGAGGACGTGGCCTTCGAGCGCATGGCGCTGCGCGACGCCTCGCTCGGCCTGCAGGTCAACCGCCTGAGGCAGGAGCACCGCGTCATCGGCCACGCCGGCGAGGCGTTGCTCGCGGGCCTGGACGCGGCCGCCAACGACGGCTTCGCGCCGCGCGCCGAGCTCGAGACCGCGGCCGCCACCTTCCTCGTGTATTACCGCAACCACCTGAACAGCGAGGAAACCAACATCCTGCCACGCGCCGCCGGCCTGCTCGGCGAGGAGGACTGGGCGGCGGTGGCGGCCGTGGTGCCGGCGGAGAGCGGGCGCGCCGCCGCCGCGCTGCACGCCGCGCGCACGCTGGGCCTGATCTAGGCCTCAGTCCCCGGCGAGCGCCAGCACGGCGCGCTTCACCATCGGCCCCTCGCCGCTGTCGCCGACGACGAAGCCGAGCTTGCGCGCCAGCGCCAGCATGCCGCGGTTCTCCGCCAGCACGTGGCCGAGCATGCTGCGCTGGCCGCGCGCTCGCGCCACGGCGATCAGCTTCTCCATCAGGCGCCGGCCGAGGCCGCGGCCCTGCCAGTCGTCGGCCACGACCAGCGCGAACTCGCAGCTCTCGCCGTCCGGGTTGGCGACGTAGCGCGCCACCGCCACCTCCGTCTCCGCGCTGCCCTCGGGCACTGTGGCGACGAAGGCCATCTCGCGGTCGTAGTCGATCTGCGTGAAGCGCACCAGCATCAGCGGCGTGAGCTCGCGCAGCGTGTCCATGAAGCGGAAATAGCGGCTCTCGCTCGACAGGCGCTTGACGAAGGCCTGCTCCATTTCCGCGTCCTCGGGGCGGATCGGGCGCAGCGTGACGCGCGGACCCTCGCTCGGCTGCCAGGTGCTGACGAGCTCCGTCGGGTAGGGGTGGATGGCCATGTGGCCGTAGCGGTCGCGCCGCGGGGGGCCGGGGCGCAACACCGCGCGCGCGTCCACGGCAACCGCGCCGTCGGCATCCGCAATGAGCGGGTTGATGTCCAGCTCGGCCAGCTCGGGCAGCTCGCACACCATCTCCGAGACGCGCAACAGCACCTCGGCGAGCGCGTCGCGGTCCACGGGCGGCATGCGCCGGAACTCGCCGAGCAGCCGCGCCACGCGCGTGCCGTGGATCATGTCGTCGATCAGGTAGCGGTTGAGCGGCGGCAGCGCCACCGCGCGGTCGCGATGGATCTCCACCGCGGTGCCGCCCGTGCCGAACGCGATCGCCGGGCCGAACACCGGGTCGCGCAGCACGCCCACCATCAGCTCGCGGCCGTACGGCCTGCGCACCATCGGCTCGACCGCGATCCCGCCGAGGCGCGCCTCGGGGCGCAGCCGCCGCGCTTCGCCCATGACCTCCCGCCACGCGGTCTCCACCGCCTGCGCGCTGGCGACGTTCAGGCGCACGCCGCCCACCTCGCTCTTGTGCGTGATGTCGGGCGAGTCGATCTTCATCGCCACCGGGAAGCCGAGCTCGCCCGCCACGACCATCGCCTCGTGCGGCGAGCGGGTCACGACGGTGCGCGCGATCGGGATGGCGAAGGCGGCGAGCAGCGCCTTGGACTCCATTTCCGAGAGCACCTCGCGCTTCTCGGCGAGCGCCGCATCGACGATGGCGCGCGCGGTCGCGATATCGGGCGGCCGCGGCGCGGCGGCCGGCCCGGGCGTCTGCAGCAGCGCGCGCTGGTTACGGTAGAAGGCGGACAGGTGCCCGAACATCTGCACGGCGGGGTCGGGCGTGCGGAACACGGGGATGCGCGCCTTGAGCAGCTCGCGGCGCGCCGCCGCGGTCTGCTCCTCGCCCATCCAGCAGGCGAGCACCGGCTTGGAGGAGCCGCGCGCGGCCTCGATCACGGCCTGCGCCGACGTGTTCGGCTCGGTCATCGCCTGCGGCGTGAGGATGGCGAGCACGCCGTCCACGCCGTCGTCGGCGAGGCAGGCGGAGACCGCGGCGCGGTAGCGCGCCGCGTCGGCGTCGCCGATCAGGTCCACCGGATTGCCCTGCGACCAGCTGGCCGGCAGCGCGCGCTTGAGCGCCGCGAGCGTCGCCGGCGCGAGCTGCGCGAGCGGGATGCCGAGGTCGCCCGCGCGGTCGGCGGCCATCACGCCAGGCCCGCCGCCGTTGGTGACCACCGCCAGCCGGTCGCCGCGCGGCCGCACGTGTGCCGCCAGCGCCTGCGCGGCGGCCACCATCTGGCCGATGCTGCCGACGCGCACCACGCCCGCACGCTTGACCACCGCGTCGAACACGTCGTCCATGCCGACGATGGCGCCGGTGTGCGACACGGCGGCGCGCGAGCCCGCCGGGTGGCGGCCGGCCTTCATGACGATCACCGGCTTGACGCGCGCCGCCGCGCGCAGCGCCGAGACGAAGCGCCGCGCGCTGCGCACCCCCTCGATGTAGAGCAGGATGTGCTCGGTGGCCTCGTCCTCGATCAGGTAATCGACGATCTCGCCGAAGTCGATGTCGGTCGAGCCGCCGAGCGACACGACGCTGGAGAAGCCCACGCCGTTGGGGCGCGCCCAGTCGAGCATCGCGGTGCACACCGCGCCCGACTGCGCCACCAGCCCGAGCGAGCCGGCGAGCGTCGCGCCGCGCGCGAACGTGGCGTTCAGGCCGAGCGCCGGCCGCATGAGGCCGAGGCAGTTGGGGCCGACCAGCCGCAGCCGGTGGCGCCGCGCGGCTTCGAGTAGCGCGCGTTCCAGCTTCGCGCCCGCGGGCCCGATCTCCGAGAACCCGGCGCTGATGACCACGGCGGCGCGCACCCCCGCGCGGCCGCACTGCTCGACCACCTCCGGCACGGTCGCCGCGGGCGTGGCGATCACCACCAGGTCCACGCGGCGCGGCACCTTGCCGATGGCGGTGAAGCACGGCACGCCCTGCACGGCTCGGTACTTGGGGTTGACGGCGAACAGCTCCCCCCGGTAGCCGGCGGCGAGCATGTTGCCGATCAGCACCCCGCCGACCGCCCCGGCGCGCTCGGTGGCGCCGATCACGGCGACCGCCGCGGGCTCGAACAACGGGGTGAGGTAGTGCTTTCCCGACAGGCCGGCCATCGCCCGACTATACAATCCACACATTGCCTGGAGGGCCCCGCATGGACGCCGCATCGACCGATAAGCTGATGGAGGACCTGCGCGCGGTGGTGCGCGATGCCGAGAGCCTGCTGGGCGCCGCGGCCGCGGCGTCGGGCGAGCGGCTGGAGGGCGCCGCGGACAGCGCGCGCGACGCCGCGCGCGAGCTCGAGGCGCAGGTGCGCCGCAATCCCTGGGCGGCGGTGGGCATCGCGGCGGCCGCCGGGCTCGTGCTCGGGCTGCTGCTCGGCCGGAAATAGCCATGGGCCTCGTGCGCTCGGCGCAGGCGCTGCTCGCCACGCTGCTCGGCCTGGCGCGCACGCGCCTCGAGCTGCTCAGCGTGGAGATGCAGGAGCTGCTCGCGCGGCTGGTGCTCATCATGGTGGGCGCGGTGGCAGCCATCCTGCTCGCCGCGCTCGCGCTCGGCTTTGGCGCCGTCGCCATCGTCCTCGCCGCGCCGGCGGAGCACCGGGTCGCGGTGAGTGCCGGGCTCGCGGCGGCGCTGGCGGTCGCCGCGGCGATCATCGGCTGGCGCGTGCGCCGCGCGGCGCGCCTGCGCCCGTTCGGCGCAAGCCTCGCCGAGCTCGGGGCGGACGGCAAGGCGCTGGAGCCGCGCGAATGAGGGACCTGCTCGAGTCGCTCGCCGAGCGGCGCGCCGAGCTGGTGGCGCGCTCGGCGCGCCAGCGCGGCGAGATCGCGGACGCGGTCGCGGGCATCAAGCGCGTTGCCGCCGAGCCGCTGGTGCTCGGCCTGGGCCTTGCCGTCGCGCTGCTCGGCAGCTCGGCGCGCGTGCGCACCTGGTTCGTGCGCGCCTGGGTGGTCGGCTCCCTGCTGCGCCGGCTGCTCGCGCGATGAGCGCGCCCGGCGCGGCGGCCGCGCCGGCCGCGGCGCTGCAGCGCCTGCGCGAGTACTTCGCGCACAACGAGCGCCAGTTGGCGGTGGCGTTCTTCGCCATCGGCTTCGTGTTCGACATCTTCACCGCGGGCCGCATCGACTCCTGGGTGACCATCGGCCAGCAGCTCGCCTACCTCGCCGCGGTGCTCGGCGTGCTGCTGCACATGTTCGCGGAGCAGGGCGCCGCGCCGCCCGAGCCGGCCGGCCAGCCGCGCCTCGCGCGCTGGTACTACGAGTACCGCGGCGCGGCGATCCATTTCGCGCTCGGCGCGCTGATGAACCTGTACGCCATCTTCTTCTTCAAGAGCTCGTCGCTGCTGGTGTCGTTCGGCTTCCTCGCGTTCCTGGTCGCGCTGCTGGTGGCCAACGAGACGCGCCGCCTCAAGTCACTCGGCCTGCACGTGAAGTTCGCGCTGCTCGCGCTGTGCTTCCTGTCCTTCGCCGCGATCGTCGTGCCGACGCTCGCCGGCCAGATCGGCCCCTGGGTGTTCGTCGGCGCGATGCTCGTCGGCACCTTGCCCGCCGCCGCCGTCCTCTGGTGGATCCGGCGGCGCCGGCCCGCGCTGCTCGCCGCCGCGCGCCGGCAGATCCTGCTGCCGGCGCTCGTCATGCTGGTGCTGTTTCTCGTCGCCTACCTGCTGCGCGTGGTGCCGCCCGTGCCGCTCTCCATCCCGTTCATCGGTGTCTACCATTCCGTGGAGCGCACCGCCGAGGGCTACCGGCTCGCGCACGAGCGCCCGTGGTGGCGCTTCTGGGAGCACGGCGACCAGCAGTTCCGCGCGCAGCCCGGGGACCGCGTGTACGTCTTCTTCCGCATCTTTTCGCCGGCGCGCTTCGCCGACCGCGTGCAGATGCGCTGGTTCTGGGAGCCGGGCGGGCGCGGCTGGCTGCCGCAGGACAGTATCCCCATCGACATCGTGGGCGGGCGCGAGCAGGGCTTTCGCGGCTACGGCTTCAAGTCCAACTATCAGCCGGGGAGATGGAAGGTGCAGGTGGAGACCACCGACGGCCGCGAGATCGGGCGCGTGTACTTCACGCTGGAGAGCGTGGCGAGCGCGCCGCGCGTGTTCTTCACGGACCTGGAGTAGGCGCCGCACTTATCTTATGGGCCGATAAGCCGCCACTCCGGCAATTGCCGATTGCGCTTCGCGCCGGAGTGTGCAAAATCCTCCTGGTACCCATAGGAGGATCGCCCATGACAACCAAAATCGATACCCGCCGCCGCCAGTTCCTCGCCGCCAGCGCCGCCGGCGGCGCTGCCGCCGGCCTAGCCGGCTTCGCGCCCTCGGCGCTTGCTCAGGGCAAGCCCCTGCCGCCGGTCGCCGCGTGGAAGGACGCCAGTCGCCTGATCGTGTACTCCGCGAGCGGCGTGGAAACCAAGCGCAGCGCCCTCGGCGAAGGCGTGATCACCGACAACGACGTCCTGTTCCTGCGCAACAACCTCGGCGCGCCGAGCGAGTCCATCATGGCGAACCCTGACGCCTGGAGCGTGGAGTTCGATGGCGTCACCAACGCGCGTGCCATGACCGTCGGCGAATTGAAGACCCTGGGCCTGGAGACCGTCGCGATGGTGCTGCAGTGCTCGGGCAATGGCCGCGGCTTCTTCGCCCACAAGGCGAGCGGCTCGCAATGGAAGGTGGGAGCGGCCGGCTGCTCGATGTGGACCGGCGTGCCGATGAAGGCGGTGGTGGAGGCGCTCGGCGGCGTGCGCCAGGGCATGCGCTACATGACCAGCACCGGCGGCGAGACCATCCCGCCGGGCGTCGAGCCGAAGAAGGTGATGGTCGAGCGCTCCGTGCCCTGGAACATGATGGAGCGCGCGATCCTGGCGTGGGAGCTGAACGGCGAGGCGCTGCCGCTCGCGCACGGCGGGCCGGTGCGCATGATCGTCCCCGGCTACTACGGCGTGAACAACGTCAAGTACGTGAAGCGCGTCGCGTTCACGGCGGACGAGACCGGCGCCAACATCCAGGCCTCGGGCTATCGCGTGCGTCCCATCGGCCAGAAGGGCGCGCCCACGCAGTCCACGATGTGGGACATGAACCTCAAGTCATTCGTCACCAGCCCGTCGGGCGAAGGGCCGGTGCGCGCGGGCATGGTGCAGGTCAACGGCGTTGCCTTCAGCGGCACGAGCGCGGTCAAGGCGGTCGAAGTGTCGATCGACGGCGGCGCGACCTGGAAGCCGGCGTCCTTCTCCGGCCCGCTGCTCGGGCCCTACGCCTGGCGGCGCTTCGTGCTGCCGGTGCGCCTCGCGGCGGGCACCTATAGCATCACGAGCCGCGCGATCGCCTACGACGGCCAGGTGCAGCCCGAGCTGCGCGTGGAGAACGAGCGCGCCTACGCGCACAACGGCTGGCGCGACCACGCGGTCAAAGTGACGGTGGCGTGAGGCAGGCGCTGGCGGCAGGGCTGTGGCTGGCCCTGCCTCTTGCGGCCCAGGGCGACGAGCTCGGCCGCAAGGTGTTCACGCAGGTCGCGCAGCCGCCCTGCATGGCGTGTCACACGCTGAAGGCGGCGGGCGCCGAGGGCACGGTCGGCCCGTCGCTCGACGAGCTCAAGCCGGGCCTCGATCAGGCGCTGCAGGCCGTGCGCCACGGCGTGGGCATCATGCCTTCGTTCCGCGACAAGCTGACGAGCGAGCAGATCGAAGCGGTGGCGCGCTTCGTCGCGGAGTCCGCCGGAAAATAAGAAAAAAGGGAGAAAAAAGGGGGTCAGATCAACATTTCGAGCCTCGAAATGTTGATCTGACCCCCTTTTAGGGACACCCTTTTAGGGACAGACCTAAAGGTCTGTCCCTAACGCGTCACCAGCACCGGCAGCTTCGACTGCGAGAGCACGCGCGTCGTCTCGCTGCCGAGCAGCGCTCCGGTCAGTCCGCCGCGGCCGTGCGAGGCCATGGAGATCGCGTCACATTTTGCCGCGCGCGCCACGCGCAGGATGCCCTCGTGGGTGCGCGCCGCGGTGATGAACTTCAACGTGCAGCGCACGCGCGCCTTTTTCGCCTCGGCCTCGATCGCGCCGAGCGCCTTGCGCGCCGCCTTCTCGGCGTGCTTGCGATATTCCTGCGGCGAGAGCGACGGCACGTACACGGCGGCATCGCCGTAGGCCACCGGCATGAAGGGCGGGATGACGTAGACACCGGTGACGCGCGCGCGGAGCGCCTTGGCGAGCCGGACCCCCGCCTTGACGCCCTTCAGGGACAGCCGCGAGCCGTCGGTGGGGATGAGGATGTGTCTGAACATTCGGCAACTCCTTGAAAAGGCGGGCCGCGCCGCCGCGACCCCGTGCCTGCAAGCTACCGCGCACGGCGGGCGGGGCTTTGACGCAGGTCAATAGACCTTCGGGCGCCCCGCCTACGATGCAGATGCTGAATGTACTCATGGAGGGCCCCATGGCCAACATCACGCGCTACAACCCGTTCGATGAGCTGTTCAACGAATTTGGCAAGGGCTTCTGGGTGAAGCCGCTCGCCTTCCCCGCCGGCACCGAGATGAGCATCAAGGTGGACGTGAAGGAAGACGACAAGTCCTACACCGTGCGCGCCGACATCCCCGGGGTGAAGAAGGAAGACATCCAGGTGGACGTCGACGGCAACGTCGTTTCCGTGCGGGCGGAGACCAAGCAGGAAAAGGAAGAGAAGAAGGGCGAGAAGGTGATCTACAGCGAGCGGCAGTACGGCATGGTGAGCCGCAGCTTCTCGCTGCCCGCCGAGGTGGACGAGAAGGGCGCCAAGGCCGAGTACAAGGACGGCGTGCTGAACCTCGTGCTGCCCAAGAAGGCGAACGGCGGCAGCAAGCGGATCAGCGTCAGCTGAGCGCCTGCTTCCACTGCGGCCTGCCGGTCCTCGAGCCCGGCAGGCACCGCGCGCCGGTCCTCGGGGCCGGGCGGGAGTTCTGCTGCGCCGGGTGCGAGGCGGTCGCGCGCACCATTGCAGCCGCCGGCTTCGAGAAGTACTACGAGAGCCGCTCCGCGGCCGGCGTGCGCCCGGAGGCGCTGCCGCCGGTCGAGTCGTACGACGACCCGCTTGCGCAGAAGGAATTCGTCGCCGCGCCGGCCGAGGGCGTGCGCGAAGCAACGCTCATCCTCGATCGCATCCGCTGCGCCGCCTGCCTGTGGCTGAACGAGCAGTCGCTGCGCCGGGTGCCCGGCGTGCTGCGCGCGGACGTCAACTTCACGACGCAGCGCGCGCAAGTGACCTGGGACCCGGCCGTCACCCGGCTGTCGAAGATCCTCGAGGCGATCCGCGCCGTCGGCTACGACGCCTATCCATTCGACCCGCGCCGGGGCGATGCGCTCGCGCGCGGCGAGCGCCGCCGCGCCCTGTGGCGGCTGTTCGTCGCGGGCTTCGGCGCCATGCAGGTGATGATGTACGCCTGGCCCGCCTACGTGGACGCGGGCGCCGGCACCCTGAGCGCGGACGCCGAAGCGCTGATGCGCTGGGCGAGCCTCGCGCTCACCACGCCGGTGCTCGCCTTTTCCTGCGGCCCGTTCTTCCGCGGCGCCTGGCAGGACGCGAGGCAGCGCCGTATCAGCCTCGATACGCCGATCGCGCTCGGGCTCGCGGCGGGCTTCGCCGCGAGCGTCTGGGCGACGGTGACCGGCAGGGGCGAGGTGTACTTCGATTCCATCGCCATGCTCGCGTTCCTGCTGCTCGGCGCGCGCACGGCGGAACTGTTCGCACGCCAGAAGGCCGGCCGCGACCTCGACCGCCTTGCGCGCTGGATGCCGTCGTTCGCGTTGCGGATTTCGGGTGCCGCCACGGAGCGCGTTCCGGCCCACATGCTCGCGGCTGGCGACCGCGTGCTGGTGGGGGCGGGCGAGCGCGTGCCCGCGGACGGCGTGGTGGAGGAAGGGGCCTCGTGCGCCGACGAGTCGCTGCTCACCGGCGAGTCGCGGGCGGTGCTGAAGCCCGTGGGGGCGCCGCTCGTGGGCGGCTCGGTCAACCTCGAGCAGCCGCTCGCCATGCGTGTCACGCGCGCGGGCGCCGACACGCAGGCAGCGGCGATCGGGCGCCTGGTGGAGCGCGCGGCGGCGACCAAGCCCGCGCTCGTCGAGCGTGCCGACTGGCTGGCGCAGCGCCTGACCGTCGTCGTCATCGCCACGGCCGCGCTTGCCTGGGGTTTCTCCGGCAACGTGTGGTTCGCGGTCGCGGTGCTCGTCGCCACCTGCCCGTGCGCGCTGGGGCTCGCCTCGCCCATCGTGCTGACGCGCGCGGGCGCCCAGCTCCTGTCGCGCGGCGCGGCGCTCACGCGCTCGCGCGCGCTCGAGGCGCTCGATTGCGCCAGCGACGTGGTGCTCGACAAGACCGGGACGCTCACGCTCGGCAAGCCCGCGATCGCGCGCGTCGTCACGCTCTCGGGCGCGGACGAGCGGCACTGCCGCGCGCTCGCCGCGGCGCTCGAGTGTGCAAGCACGCACCCGCTCGCGCGCGCATTCCGCGTCGCCGGCACGACGCCTGCCGTGCGCGAGCTGCGGAACGCAGCGGGTCAGGGCGTGGAAGGACGCGTCGACGGCCGCTTCGTGCGCATCGGCGCGCGGCGCTTTTGCGCGCAGATCGCGGGCGCGGACGCGCCGACGGCGGATGCCCATGTCTATCTGGCCGAGGAGGGACGCTGGCTCGCCGCGTTCTTCATCGAGGATGCGCTGCGCCCGGAGGCCGAAGGGCTCGTGCAGGCGCTCACCGCGCGCGGGCTGCGCGTGCACCTGCTGAGCGGCGACGAACCGGCGCTCGTGGAACGCATCGCGCGCCAGCTCGGCATCGCGCGCTGGACGGGCGGCGCCACGCCGCAGGACAAATTCGACTACGTCGCGCGCCTGCAGGCCGAAGACCGCGTGGTGGCGATGGTGGGCGACGGGCTCAATGACGCGCCGGTGCTCGCGCGCGCCGACGCCTCGGTGGCGATGGGTGCCGGCGCGGACGCCGCGCAGCTGCAGGCGGACGTCGTGCTGACCGCCGACCGGCTCGGCGCGCTCGGCGAGGTGCTTGACGTTGCGCGCGGCGCGATGCGCCTCGTGCGCCAGAATCTCGGCTGGGCGCTCGCCTACAATTCGCTGGCGCTGCCCGCGGCGGCGCTGGGCTTCATCGGGCCGTGGGAGGCGGCGATCGGCATGTCGGCGAGCTCCTTCATCGTGGTGTTGAACGCGCTGCGGCCTCTCTCTCGGGCAGGGACATGGAAGCAAGCCTCTACCTCCTCATTCCCCTCTCCGTCGCCCTCGTATTCGTGATCGGCTGGGTGTTCTGGCGCGCGCTCGAAGGCGGGCAGTTCGACGACCTCGAGCGGCCGGCGCACGACGTGCTGATGGACGACGACAAGCCCAAATAGGGACAGACCTCATTTTTCTCATTTGCGAAGCAGTTGCAGATGAGAAAAATGAGGTCTGTCCCCACTTGACGCTAGCATGCGTGCCGATGGACGTCGTCGTCGCCCGTAACCTCTCCAAGACCTACCAGGCCGGTGCCGTGGCGGTGCCCGCGGTGCGCGAGGCGAGCTTTACGATCGCGCGCGGGTCGCTGGTCGCCTTCGTCGGTCCCTCGGGCAGCGGCAAGAGCACGCTGCTCAACATGGTGGGCTGCCTCGACCATCCGAGCGGCGGGACGCTGGAGGTGCTGGGCACGGATGTCGCCCGCCTCGACCGGCACGCGGCCGCCGGATTCCGCGGCGCGCACCTCGGCTTCATCTTCCAGGACTTCAACCTCATCCCGGTGCTCTCGGCGGCGGAGAACATCGAGTACCCGCTGCTCATGGTGCAGAACCGGCCGGCCGCGGAGCGACAGGCGCGCGTCGCGGAGCTGCTTGAAGCGGTGGGCATGGCCGAGCAGGCGGCCAAGCGCCCCGACCAACTCTCGGGCGGGCAGAAGCAGCGCGTGGCGGTGGCGCGCGCGCTCGCCAGCAAGGCGAAGCTCGTGCTCGCCGACGAGCCGACCGCGAACCTCGATCACGACACCGCCTACCGCATCCTCGCGCTGATGAAGAAGATGCGCGACGAGCAGGGCACCACGTTCGTCTTCTCCACGCACGACCCGAAGATCGTGAACGAGGCCGAAGTGATCCTCACGCTCGAGGACGGGCGACTGGTGAACCATGGCTAAGATCCTCAGCCTCGCCGCGCGCAACCTGGCGCGCTACTGGCGCCGGACGCTGCTCACCTCGGGGCTGATCATCCTCGGCGTAGTCGCGGTGCTCCTGTTCATCGCCGTGTCGGGCTCTTTCAAAGGCTTGATCGTAGGCCAGATCACCGACTCGATGCTCGGCCACCTGCAGCTGCACCGGCGCGGCTACGTCGCCTCGATCGACAACCTGCCGTTGAACCTCAACATGAAGCCGGCGGCGGTGGCGGTGGCCGAGAAGGCGCTCGGCGCCGATCCCGCTGTGGTCGCCTGGTCGCCGCGCCTCAAGTTCGGCGCCATGTTCAGCAACTTCACCGAGACCACGTCGATCCGCCTGAACGGCGTGCTGCCCGAGCGCGAGGCGGCGGCCATGCCGATGCTGGCGAAGCGCGTCGTGCAGGGCAGCGTGGCGAACGGGCTGCTGGAGCGCGGCAAGGTGCTGGTCCCGGAGATCATCGCGCGCGGCATGAAGCTGAAGCCCGGCGACACGGTGGTGCTGGTGGCGACCAACCTCGACGGCTCGGTGAACGGGCAGAATTTCGTGGTGCAGGGCGTGCTCGGCGACGTCACCGGCCCCGGCGGGCGCGACGGCTACGTGCACCTGGAGGACGCGCGCGCGCTGCTGCGCATGACCGAGGGCGAGGTGAGCGAGATCGCCGTGCGGCTCAAGGGCCTGGGCATGCTGCCCGCCGCGAAGGCCCGGCTCGAAGCGGCGGTGGCGGGCCTGCGCAACCCGCAGGGGGAGAGCGTGCTGCAGGTGCACGGCTGGGACCAGCTCTCGCCGTTCGCCAACATCGCGCGCATCATCGACCTGCTGGACGTCTTCATCCGTGTCATGCTGGTCGGCATCGTGCTGATCGCGGTGATGAACGTGATGATCATGGCGGTGTACGAGCGCATCCGCGAGATCGGCATGATCTCGGCGATCGGCACGCCGCCGCGCAGGATCCTCGCGCTGTTCCTCGCCGAGGGCGCGCTGCTCGGCGCCGCCGGCACGGCGATCGGCGTGGCGCTCAGCTTCGCCGTCGTCTACGCGCTCAACGTCTGGCCGGTGCACTTCACCTTCGGCCGCGACCAGCAGCTGGTGCTGGCGCCCGCGCTCGCCGCCGGGGAGGTCGTGCTGATCGGCGCCATCGTCGTCGTCATCGCCATCCTCGCCAGCCTGCAGCCCGCCTGGAAGGCGGCGCGCATGGACCCCATCACGGCCCTCAGACATGTCTAGAGCCCTTGCTGCAGTCCTGCTGTCCTTCATCGCCGGTCTCGCGCACGCGCTCGACGGCGAGGCGATCCTCAGGCAGGTGGATCGCAAGCTCAACCCCGAGTCCTACGAGATGTACCGCAAGCTCGTCAACATCGAGCCCGACGGCCGCAGGAAGGAGTTCGTGCTGTTCACGGTGAAGAAGGGCCGCGACAAGATGGTGGCGCTGTTCCTCGACCCGCCGAGCGAGAAGGGCCGCGCCACGCTGCGCCTCGGCGACAACATGTGGCTGTACATCCCGAACGTGGGCAAGCCGATCCGCATCACCAGCCTGCAGTCGGTGGTCGGCGGCGTGTTCAACAACGCCGACATCCTCAACCTCGACTACAGCGTCGAGTATTCCGTGGACAAGGCCGCCGAGGAGGGCAAGACCTACCTCCTCGAGCTCAAGGCGAGGAGCGGCGCGGTGGCCTACGACCGCCTGAAGATGCGCGTGGACCGCGCGAGCCTCACGCCGACCGAGATCGAGTGCTACGCGGCGAGCGGGCTGCTGATCAAGACGCTGCGCTTCAAGGACATGAAGGATTTCGGCGGCGGCCTGCGGCGCCCGGCGACCATGGAGACCGACAGCCCGCTGCACAAGGACTACAAGTCCGTGATGCTCTACGGCAGCATCAAGGCGCGCAAGCTCGCGGACGAGAACTTCACGCTCGACTACCTGCCGCGCGCGGGCGAGCTGCGCTAGGGCCGTGCGGCTCGCCGCGGCGCTCGCCGGTGCCTGCCTCGCGGGCGTCGCGCTCGCGCAGGAAGAGCTCAAGTTCGACGTCGGGCAGTTCGAGAAGAAGTCCTACGAGATTGGCGGCTACCTGCAGGCCAGCGGCGAGCGCCAGTGGCTCGACCCGGGCGCGGCGCTCTTTCCGCTGCAGTTCCCGGGTGTCGCCGACGACACCAACGAGCGCGGCGGCGCGGTCGCCGAGATCGGCGGCACGCTGCGCCGCGGCGCGCTGCGCGCGCAGTTCCTCGCGCACGGCGAGTACCAGCGGGACGTGCGCGATTCCGGCGGCGAGGCGAAGTTCTACGAGGCCTATCTCGCCTGGCAGGCGACGGCCAACGCGAGCCTGGAGGCGGGCAAGAAGACGCAGCGCTGGGGCAAGGGCTACGCCTGGAGCCCCGTGGCGTTCCTCGAGCGGCCGAAGGACCCCGAGGACCCGGAGCTCGCGCGCGAAGGCTTCACCGCGCTCGCCGGCAATTTCGTGCGCAGCACCGTGGGGCCGCTGCAGAACGCGTCCTTCACGGTGCTCGTCGTGCCTACGCAATCGGACCTGAACGGGGACTTCGGCGCGCCGGACCACTGGAACCCGGCGGCCAAGCTGTCGCTTCTGTACCGCGACACGGACATCGACTTCCTGTGGCTGGGCGAGGGCAGCCGCAGCGCGCGCTTCGGCTTCGACGTGTCGCGCAATTTCGGCACCAACCTCGAGGTGCACGCCGAGTGGGCGCGCATTCTCGATTTCGAGCAGCCGGTGCTCGGCGCCGCGAGCCTGACGCTCGCACCGCCGCGCGACGCGACCAGCTACCTGCTGGGGCTGCGCTACCTCACCGAGCGCGAGACCACGTGGATCGTCGAGTACTACCGCAACGGCACCGGCTACAGCGAGGACCGGGCGCGTGACTTCTACGCGGCCGCGCACGCGGGCACTGCGGGCGGCGCGCTGGTGCCGCTGGTAAGGAGCGCCGCGCAGGCCGGCTACGCTCGGCCGAACCTCATGCAGCGCTACCTCTACCTGCGCGCGAGCCAGAAGGAGCCGTTCGACATCCTCTACTTCACGCCGAGCCTGACGACCATCGTCAACCTGGACGACGGCAGCTATTCGGTGATCGGCGAGCTACTGTACACGGGTTTCGGCGATTTCGAGCTGCGGCTGCGCGCCGCGGCCAACCGCGGCGACCGGCTGACGGAGTACGGCGAGAAGCCGGTCGACGAGCGCGTCGAGCTGCGCGCGCGCTGGTACTTCTAGCTGTCGAGCTCCTCCAGCATGCCGACCAGGTCGTCGGCGTGCTCTTCCTCCATGGCGAGGATGCCCTCGAGCATCCTCTTGGTGGTGGTGTCCTTGTCGCCGATGTACTCGATCATCTCGCGGTAGCTGTCGATCGCGATCCGCTCGGCGACCAGGTCCTCCTTGATCATGTCGACGAGGTTCTCGCCCTCGACGTACTCGGCGGGCGCGCGCGAGGCGAGGCCCTCGGGCGAGAAGTTCGGCTCGCCCTGCAGCTGCACGATGCGCTGCGCGATCTGGTCGGCGTGCTGCTGCTCCTCGTTGGCGTGCACCAGGAACTCGGCGGCTACCGAGTCGGCATTGATGCCCGAGGCCATGAAGTGGTGCCGGCGGTAGCGCAGCACGCAGATGATCTCGGTGGCGAGCGCCTCGTTCAGCAGCTTGATGACGGTCTTGCGGTCGGCGCGGTAGCTCTCGGTGACCGCGCCCTGCTCGATGTGCTTGCGCGCGCGTGCGCGCAGCGTCTTGACGTCGGTGAGGAAGGGGCGCTGCTTGGCTGCCATGTCGAGTCTCCTGGGAAAGCGTTGTGCGTAACCGTTGTCAGCGCACGCCGCGGGCGAGCCGCTGCGTGCCCGCGGGCGGCTCGAAGCCGTCCGTCAGCGCCTGCATGAATTTCACGATGGCGATTTCCTCGGCCTGCGTCAAGCCCAGATCGCCGAGCTCGGCCTTGTTGACGTTGGCGCCGACCTGCGCCTCCGGCCAGCAGCCCTGCGCGAGGGCGTCGGCTTCGGCGGTGAACGGATCCTTGCAGGCCGGCTTGGTGTCGCGCGTATTGTAGAAGTGCACCACGCCCTTCAGCGTCTTGAAGTAGCCGTTGTGCATGTAGGCCTTCACGAAGGCCGCATCGGGACGCTGGTCCACGTTGCGCAGCGTGGGCACCTTCTGCTTGCCGACGTTGTCACCCGCGAACCTGCGGTAGTCGGCGCGGCCCGCAAGGAATTCGCCCAGGCCCTGGTCGAGCCATGTCTTGCCCCCGGGGCTGACGGACGCGGGCATCGCATACCACGGGTTCT